>ENA-OQAN01000118-OQAN01000118.1-human-gut-metagenome-genome-assembly--contig:-NODE-118-length-41192-cov-2.464629_pt1 | contig 41192 bp, 57 predicted proteins | sample MGYA00242735_ERZ504527 | MGnify/ENA primary metagenome ERZ504527 (study PRJEB26092, sample SAMD00036230) | human gut metagenome | host: Homo sapiens | study: EMG produced TPA metagenomics assembly of... | reverse complement strand
ATGAAATGATAAAAGGAATAGCTGAAGGATATAAAAAAAATCCGGAACAATTGGTTGAATATTTTCAGTTTTGCATCTAAATTTTATAAGTATAGTCCGAATAATGTATCCCTCATTTTAGCACAGAATGAAGGAGCTACTTTTGTACAATCTTATAAAGAATGGAAAGATATGGGAAGTCCTGTTAAAAGAGGGGCTACCGGCATAAAAATATTAGTTCCGGTAAAAGTCACGTATCTAAAAATTGAAGAGGATCAAATAGTACAACTTTCTAAAGCTACAAATGAACAACGAGAATTATATAAAAAAGGAAAACTTGAAAGCTTTCAAAAAGACTATTATAAAATTGGAAACGTTTTTGATATTTCACAAACGGAATTTTCCAAAAAAAAAATATCCGGAAATATTTTCAATGGGATATTCTTCAGATTTACATAAAAAAATTACAAATGGATTGATTCGTTTTTCTGAAAAAGAAATCGGATGTCCGGTAACATATGAAGATTTATCATCGATTGCGATAAGGGGATTTTATAACCGGGAAGATCATCGTATTGCTTTAAATCATTTGATGGAGGATACGATGAATTTATCGACCATGAGCCATGAGTTGGGACATGCATTATTGCATAATCATAAAACGGAGAAATCAATCTCTCAAATCGAATTTGAAGGAGATGCAATTTCTATTATGCTGCATAAACAATATGGAATTGAATTGACAAACGCAAGAAAATCTCATTTATCCAGTTCTTTTAAAGAGTATATGAAAGAATGTGAGAAGAAAATTAAGACAGAAGACTTGAAAAATGATATAGATCAAATGATTCAAGCATCATTTAGAGAAATATTTACGATTTATAGAGAGAACTTTCCAAAGATACAGAAATATATTGATGAAGAATTAAACGCCGATTTAAAAAATATTTTTGACAAATGGGATATCCGAAGAACAATTTCAACAGTGGCTGCAGGAAGGAACAATTCTTAATAATAAAAATAATCATTATCTTTTTCAAAAAGGAAATGTGAATCTTACAATTGTTACAAATAATTTTTTGTCAGATGTTCCGGATGAAATAGCATATTGGAATCAAGGATATAGCGAATTATTTGTAACGCAAAATAAATTTGAATTTCTGAAAAATATAGAAAGTGATAAAGCAGTATTATTAGTAGAAAATGAAGCAGATTTTCAAGAGTGTTTAGATCTTGTCAAAGAAGGGTCTTTTCAAAAAATAAGCTTTGGTGCAGTCCATCAGGCTATGGAAGAGAGATTTAGAAAAGAAATTTCAACTGGAATGAATCCAATAGAACAGAATTTTACAAAGGAAAAATCTTTAGAATTTTAAAAGGGGGACAACAGATGATTTTATTTGTAGGAAATCAGGAAGTTGGTTATTGGGTGGAAGAGCCGGCAAAGATCAATAATCAAGAAGTAGAATATGTCAAAGAAAATCTTGACATAGAAGAGCAAATGAATGAGATATTGCGTATGAGAGAAAAAAAGGTGGAGTTTGTGATTTATGATCTTGAACAGTACGCAATAAATGCTACTTTGTTAGCAGATAAAATATTAAGAATTTATCAAGCAGGAAATGCAGAACCTATTTTTTTAGTGACTTCATATCTTCCGTCATCTGAGATTATTGTACAGTTACAGAAGCGAGGATTTAATAAATTCATCTTTGAAGTACTGGACAATCGAAAAAAAAGATGATTAGAAAAGTGCATGAATGGATATTATAATACGGTGAACCCTGAACAACTGCTTGATATTCCTGTAGAAAGTCAGAATGTAGGTACTAAACGAAAAATTATGGTAGGTGTAGCTGGAGCTTGCTGTCGGATGGGAGTTACTACACAGGCAATGCAGATTGTGAAATATCTTATGTCTTGTGGTAAAAAAGTTTGTTACGTGGAATTAAATTCTACAGGATTTGTGCAGGATCTTGTAGAGGTATATGCGGTAGATTCTGTGGATGAAAATAAAGGAAAGGCTTCGTATGCTAATATAGAGATGTATAATAGACAAGATATCATTACCAGAAATTTTTACAATTATGGATTATGAGTTTATAATATATGATTATGGGGCGTTTAATAGCCCTGATTTCAATAAAATTTCTTTTTTGGAGAAAGATATCAAGATTATGGTTTTAGGCTCAAATCCGGGCGAAATACAAAGCTCAACGGAACTGATTGATAATATTTTCTATCAGAATGTAAATTATGTCTTTAACTTTACATCAAAAGCAGATCAGGAAGACTTACTTGCAATGATGGGGGAAAAAGCAGACGTAACATATTTTTCTGAATATTGTCCAGATATGTTTACATATATTCCTGCAGCGTATTTTGAAAAAGTATTTCCGCAGCTTAAAGTCATTGATGTCAAAAAGAAAAAGAGAATGTGGTGGAGAAAATGAGTGATAAATTCCGAAGTAGTCTCGTAAACAAAATAGAAGAAAAAAGAGCATTTGAAGAAAAACAAAATAATTTGAAAGAAAAGCATGGAATAGAGGAAGAGAATGTTATCGTCGTAGAAAAAACTAATATGATAAAGTTTTTTATTCAAACGGTAATTGCAACAATCAAGGTTGTAGCTACGATAAGCATATTGGTGTTGGCTGCGATTGGATTACTTACTGTCGTGTATCCGGAATTAAGAAATCCATTTGTGGAATTGTTAATTTCGTTCCGGGAACAAATATTGTTATATGTTAAAAATTATTGAAGATAAAAGGAGAAAATTATGAGTGAGTATACAGTAGAATTTGATGGAAAAGAATATAAATTTTTATCGTGGAATGATGCTGAAGCATTTATTCAACAGACTGCAGATATCTTAGAGGAATCTGGAAAGGACATTCTTGAGTATCAGAATATGCTTAGAGAAGCAAAGCAGATGCATTATATAAATCTTAGTAAATGGATCACAGACTGTCATAATTAAATACGAAATAAAAGGAAGTACCCTTTAAAGAAGGAAATATGAAATGGCACAAAAGGACGTATACGAACTATTTCATTTATTTTATATAAACTATATGGGGCCGGTATATGAACTCCTTCATAAACATCCGCTGGAGAGGGATATCATCCATGCAGATGAGACGCCTGCCAGGTATTAAAAGAGGATGGGAAGCCGGCACAGTCCAATGCCCATCCTCTTTTTCATTCAGATCGTGGATTCCAATATACTAGCCAGGCATTCTATAGTCGTTTGAAGAAACATCATATGAAACAGAGTATGTCGAGAGTTGCACACTGCATAGATAATGGACAAATGGAAGGATTTTGGGGAATTTTAAAACGCGAAATGTATTATGGAAAATATTTTATATCAAAAGAAGAGTTAATCCAAAGTATTCAAGATTATATTGATTACTATAATAACCGACGTCTGCAGCGCAAGTTACAGGTGGCATGAAAATACCGCCAGCCAGTTACTGGCTGACGGAAGAAAAATTTGTTATTTTTCATTGTCCTCTTGACGGGTAGCACACCATGCGGTAGGGCGGAAAAACTTTCTTTTCCATGACACTGTGAAAGGAGCCCAGGCGAGTTCCATCATTTACAGCCTTGTGGAAACGGCAAAACTCAACAACCTGAATATCTATGCGTATCTGGAGACCGTACTGCTCTATATGCCGGACTACAAAAATGAGTCCGAAGGTATAGAAGAGCTGATGCCATGGTCTGAAATGATACAGCAGAGATGTCAGCTCAAATCAAAAAGTTGAAGTTGGAGCATTTTACACTAGTTTTCTCATAAAATTAGTATGTTAGAGTTATATTAAATGGTTTAATATAACCTTGTATTTGCATACCATGACAATACTTATTTGCAAAATTTATTGCAAAATTGTCATATGCTATTTTATTATCATCAAAATCATATGTATCTGTCATTTTATATGCTGCATTATATCCATTGCTTTGTTTCGTAAAAGTAACAGAATAATCTACCTCATGAAAGGCAGCAAATGCATCTAAGGATGAGTTTTCAGATGTAAAGAAAAAGGAACCACTTACAACGCCATAATTTTTTCCTGTTGCTAAAATTTCATTTTCAAATTTTTGGGTAACAGTAGCAGTAAATGCTCGATTTGTAAACAAGGTTTTTGCCCATTCATCTTTTGTATGTGTTATATTTGATGGTCTATAATTAGTTCCGACTTTATTATATGGAACAACTGCATGTTGCATATAATCAGCTGTATGATTTGCACCGCTAGCAATTACCAATAAGACTCCAGAAGAGTATAGACTACATGCATTGTCATAAGCCTCTTTAAAAGGATCACTATACAATGCCTTTTCTGACATTTCTGCATATGCATTATTCAAATCTTCTTCTGCTTTTTTATCTTGTTTTTCAATAGTAGAAATTGATTTTAATAATAAATCATTATATTCTTCAGAACTTATATCAGATTGCGAGTCGAATAACGCAATAACATCTTGCATGTACGACTTATTTTCATCATTATCTGCAATGAAATTGTCTATTTGTTTTTGGGTATCGGGGTAGATTATTAAATTGTCTTCTGCATGTGCTGAAATAGGTGTGCAAAGTAAACTAGCCAAAATTAAAACGGATACAAATTTTTTCATTTGGTGCCCTCCTTTAAAATATAAACAATTTTTTTTATTTGTTATAACTTATTTAGTTGAATTTTACCATGCTAAATGTTATAATTTTTGAAAAAATTAAAAGGAGGTATAAAATGGCACAAAAAGGACGTATACGGACTATTTCATTTATTTTATATACAGTATTAGTATTTTGCTTAATATTTGCCACATTGTCAGGATTTACATTTCTTCCTTTAAGGATTATTAATACTGATACCATTCCATTGTTCATACTATCAACTTTTTATATAATATGGTATATAAGTATCTTGTCTTCATTCCTTTTACCAATAATCAAACGTTTGCAAGAGGAAAAAGGGAAAGAATCTTCTGACATATTATTTGGTTCAGGAACTTTATTAGTTTTTGCTTTACTATCTCTAATAGTAGTCTTTTTTTCTACAATTTCATATTTGTTTTATATTGGGCTAAGAACTGGGAATTTTCATACATAATAAATTTTAATCTTTTATCTAAAATCAGGTGATGAATTTTCTGAAGGATTTGATGTAAAATTTAATATACTCCTTTCTAAGCAGACAAGTAAAATAATAAAACTTGCCACTTGGAAAGGAGTATTACAACAATTCTTCTTGATTTCGTTAAACAAAATTTAACATCACATCAAATTGTGCCACTGCCGGAATTTTAATTCCGGCAGTCTCTAAAAACGAATCATCAAAATTGGTTCCATTATATGTGATTATAATATCTGCAGCGTCAAAAGTCTCCTGAAATTCATCTTTATAAAAAGAAAATGTTTTTTTATTTGCTGCTTTTTTCGGCGTGATACACATTAATTTGTGCTGTACATAACATTTGGATAGTCGTAAAAAAAGCTTGTTATTTTTGGGAAGCCATATTTATAAGACAAATACTAATTTCGCGTATAAATGAAAGAATAACTTTGACACAATTTAAAAATAGATGATTGATAGCAATATTTTTAGATGGATTTTTGTCTTTCACAGGGGGAAAAATAGATTCAAACAAATAATTCAGACAATTTAACATTTATCATTTAACCACTGGATTTTTCCAGTGGTTTTTTAGGTGCTATTAATAGCACCTACTATCAAAAAGAAAAAAATAAAATGTAAAAAGCCAGTTATTTTACTTGAAAAATAAAGAGAAATATGTTACTATATATATAGTAACAAGATAGTATTTAAAAAGGAGATAAGATATGAAAACAATAGTATTTTTAAACATTAAAGCGGAGTAGCCAAGACAGCATCTGTAACATCGGTAGCACACATGATGGTTACTTTACACAACAAAAAAGTATTGGTTATTGATTTGGATGCCCAAGCTAATGCTACATCAATGTATTGTCCAATGGATAACAATTATGAAGAAAGAATTAAACGTATCCTAAATAATGACGTTTATGCAATTGAAAATTCTGTTTCTACATTAATGAGTAATCCTGATATCAACATACACGATTGCATTAGAAAAACGGAATACGAAAACTTAGATATTATACCGGCGGATTTAACACTGACAACAACTGAAAATATGTTGAAAGCTGATACAATGATGCCACAGCAATTTAGACTAAAAGCACATCTTGATAAAATAGATGGAGAATATGATTATGTATTGCTTGATTGCTCGCCTTCCGTTGGACTTATTAATATAAATGGCTTGGCTGCGGCAGACGAAGTGTACGTGCCGATCAGAGCTGATGGCAATAGTATAGAGGGATTTGCACTTGCAAAAAATTTAACAGAAACGGTTTCCTCATATAATCCGAAATTGAAATTAGCCGGATGCTATTTTGTAGCATGGGAGAATAATGTTTCAGCACGGTATCTTTACGAACTATTAGAAGAAAGTATGCCGGAAGTTTTAATTCCAATCAAGATTGCCAAAAGCAAATTTTTAGCAGAAAATACAATTTTCCAAAAACCACTATATTCGATTGATCATGGAAAAAATAAAAGCCGGGCTACTTTGAATTATATGGAATTGACAGAGTACATTATCGCAGAGGATAAGAAAGCGTATTTAGAAACTATAATGATGTAAGAAGGAGAGATAACATGGCAACAAATAAATTTAAGCAAAGCATTGGAAAAGCAAATAAAGGATAACCGTATAAATACTGGAACGACTGGGCAAAAGATAACAATTGGTGGGGAGCTGTTAAATGCAGCTTCTCAGACAATCAAACAGAAAGAAATGGAAGTAATCTATGTTTTACCAAAAGATATTTATCCGTCTCCGGAAAATACAATCAGTATGAATGAGAGTGAAATAGAAGATTTAGCTCAATCGTTTACAGAAGTAGGTATGCTCAATCCGCTAATCGTGCGAGAGGTGGAAGATAAAAAAATATCGTATTGTCTGTGGAGAAAGACGATATAGAGCTACCAATTTAAATATTGAAAAGGGCGTGAGAAGCGCCGATCAGCCGATTAAATGTCATCTTTTCAACCCGGATTGGTAGATCTTCCACTCAACGAAGATGAAAAAGAAGATTATGTTCGTGATGTAGAGAATGCTCAACAGAGAAACAAGACGGATGGAGATAAGCTAATGCTTATGAGAAAATTTAAAGCCCGTTATGAATTGCTGAGAGAAAGAGATCCGGAAAGATTTAAAGGAATTAAAACAAGAGATCTTTTGTCAGAGGATTTGGATGTTTCCAAGTCTACGGTTGCTCAATTTCAAAAAGTAGAAAATCAAGGCTCTAATGCTTTGAAGCAGGCTCTAATCGATGAACAGGTAACAATCACTACAGCAGTTGATATAGCTTCTATGCCGGAGAAAAAGCAAGAAGATTTGATTAACAAAGTTTTGGAAAATAATAGTGTTGTTACGAAAAAAGATGTAACTCAATATCAATATGAAGAAAAAAAATCAAAAAAAGAATACTTCTACAGAAGAAAAAGAAGATGAAGTATTAGAGGATGGAATGTCTCTTATCACGGAAAAAAGCTTAAAAAAGGAAATGAAAGAAATATTCAAGTACCTGAAAGAGCAAGATGGTGTAAAAGTTGATTCTGATGCTCTGTTGTCCATTTTAAATAAAATTCGAGAAATTGAAAAGATACTGAAAAAAAAATTAATCTATAAAAAAGTCGATTTGTTTCAGAAAAAACTGAAACAAATCATCAAGAAAGAAAGGTATATTATGAAAGCAACTTCTTTTAGAATCAATAGAGCATTAAAAGAAATGGAAGAAGAAATTGTAAAGAGAAATGATGTGACGAAAGCCTCCATACATCGCAAAGCAATTAAAAATTTTTATGAAGATTCTGATCACAAGATTATGGATAAGTTCTTAATAAAAGAAAAAAAGTCTCCAAACTATGTAGAGCGTAAAGAAAAAGAATCTGTATATTTAAATACAGAGATGGAAGAAATGCTATATGAAATAGCAGAAGAAAATAAATGCAATATTAGCACAGTTTTCTTCTATGCTCTGACCATTTACGTGACAAAAGAATATGTGAAACTGGAAAATAATTTGATAATAATATAAAAAACCTCCAGTTATTACTAGAAGTCTTTTAAAGTAACAAATATAATATTTAAAAATTATATATAGATTATAATATGAAAATAAGAAAATGTCAAATAGAAGGATGTGTAAACTATGGAAAACAATAAATATCAAAAAGGAATCAATATCACAGAAGAAAATTATATTGATGCTGTTAAAAAAGCAACATTGGCCGGAGTGTCAGTGGAAGAGTTATTTGAAAAATTTATGACAGACCTAGTTGCCGATCAGTATGATTTATATTCATGGTATCAAGGAATTAACCAGTCAAATGAAATGACATTTTTGCAATTTTTGATTAAAGAAAATTGGTTAGAAGATATGCTACATGAGTATGAATTATTAGCAGATGAAAAAGGATATTTACAATCTGCAAAAGAATCTCTTAAATCAGGATTAATCAAAGGGCATTCTGGAGATTATTCATGGAAAGATATTACTGATGGAAACGGAAATCCATATTATGCAAATAAAAAAGAGTGGGAAGAAAAAACGCAAGAAGAGATGGATTCATACGAAAAATCAATTAGAGAGTATGAAGATGCAATTCATTCTTATTGGGAAGAATATCTGAAAAATAGTTCTACTGACAAGTCAGTGTCCTTTACAAAAGAACTGCAGGCTGTTTTAGAATGGAAAAAGAAGTTTTTAGACGAATAACAAAATAATAGGCGAAAAGCTTGTGGTAAATCAGCTTTTCGCCTATCCTTATTATAAAAGCAGTATTGGAAAGAAAGATTTTTATTTTTGGGAGGTTATAATGGTTGCACCATAAGGTAAATCGCTTGAATTATTTACTTCGTCCTCATTTTGGACGGTAATAGAAAAAAGACCAATCAGTGGAGCACTCAGATCAATATCTTTATTTCTATTTAGTTCTTCAATTTCTTTGAATTTAGACCACTTTTTTTACACATCCGGCATAAAAGTCAGCTTCCATTTCCTTGGTGTATTCTCCTGCATATTTGTAATTGTTTAAATACACAAAATGTGGGACACCGTATTTAGCAGAGTTGCGACATTCAAGAACTGCAGCATAACTGCAAGAACTAGCATCTTCAGGATTGACAACAATCCATTCTTTGGGAATGCTTAAATATCCATCCTTTAATTCTATTTTTTTCATATCTCCAAATTCTTCATATTTTGGGAATTTAAAATATCCATTATTAATCATCTGTAACATATCAGCATAGCGCTGTCTTTCTTCAGTTAAACGTTGCAGATGAAATTCGTCTTCGGTATTTTTTATTTCCTCAGATAAGTGATTGTATTCAGATAGCAAATTTTTTTTCCATTGCTTCTTTGGCAGAACCGGAAATTCCGCAAAAAGTTTGGATGATACGATTGATCATCGGTCCCGTTTTTAAGGAGTAGTTTTGCGATAAATTTTCCAATATGATTTTATTATCTCCAGTTAGATCCATTGAAAATTTGAATGAATTAGGATCTTTTGTTTTTTTTCTTGGCATGTTGTTCTCCTTTCGACATTATTTATTTTTATTATATTATTGATTGTACAATAAGTAATATTAAAAATCAATACAAAATATTATTTATATAAAATAAAATAATATTTTTTATGTTTTTTCTTTTTGATAATAGGTGCTATTAATAGCACCTAAAATTTTTTTCACAGTCATAACCGAAAGGAAGGAATCAAATGTGATTTGATTCTTATATGAAACACACCCCCGTCCCCCTCTTAAAAAGAAGGGGTCTAGTTTGTTCCTGGCTTCTTCGACAAATCGTTTCTGCATCCATTGTATCTTCTTTTTCATTCCGAGTATTATTTTCCGTTTTCGGCGGACATGCACTTATCAGTTGCTTATAATTTTTACCATAACTCATTCTACTGTCAACACCTTTCACGGCATAAATTTTTCTATTGAAAAAATTATTCCATGGTGTGTTGACAATCTCATTTCGCTATGGTCGAGACAAAATTAGCAACAGAAAGTTGCATTGTACCTTGAAAACTAAATAATACAATAATCGTTCATTTATGAAAAAAGGAGGATTTACACAATGGATGTAGAAATTTTATCTGTCGAATTAAATAAAGGAATTGTTTACTTTTATTGCAATGATATCTCAGATGAAACTTACGTCGATTAGAACGAATTCGGGATGATGCAACTGAGGAAGAAGTAGTTTTCAGTTTTGATACGCACAATCCTGAAGTTTTTAAAACTTTAAGAGCATGGTTGCTAAATCAAAAAATAACGCAAGGTTCTACAACGTGGGGTGAAGCACTACAAAGCGTAGTCGGAACAGTTACAGTGTTACCAAAAAAATTTAGAGAATGGAACCGATAGAAATATTGGTTCCGTAAAAGAAAGGAAGAAAGTCAAATGAAAAAAGTAGTAGAGGAAAGAATTGAAAGAGTGAAACCGTTGGCAAAGGAAAAAAGGATTTTCTTTAAAATATGGAGAAAAAATTGAAAACCATTGTGTTTTGTCGGGAATTGTCATTCAAAACCTGAAGGAGAATATTTGTCCATGTGTTTATTATGAAAAAAATTGGGACGCTTTATCAGACGTCGAACTTTTAGAGAAGCTGATACAGTTTACAAAAAAAAATTCCTAAAATTAACATCGAAGTGATTTTTGATAAAAAATATTTTTCGGAACATGTATTACCAATTATTTTGGGGTTGGAGAATGAAGAAATGATTCAAAGAGCAGGCTTAGTATATAGAAAAACAGAGAATTTTCTTATTCTTTTTTATATTGAAGTTGAAAGAAATGGAATTATTAAAATTAATCCTGATTACCTTCAAAAGATGTGTTTTACCGAAGATGAAATGATTAAGTTCGCTTTTAAAAATTTAGAAGAAAACTTGACAATTGAAACAATTGGTGATCTTATTTCAGAAATCGACAAAGAAGCTGATATACCAAGAGTATACGTTGTTAGTACAAAATATAGGAAATATGGAGCACCTGTTATCCTGCTTCCAAAAACTTATGAAATTTTGAGTAAGTATTTAGGCGATAAATTTATCATTTTGCCATCTTCAATTCACGAATGCTTGGCTATTGAATATGATGAAGATTGGTTGGAGGAGTATGCAGAAATGGTTGAAACCGTAAATCGCAATGAGGTTGACGAAGTAGATAAACTTAGTGACCATATTTACCTTTGTGATAAAACAGGAATTTCTTTGTTAAAATAAGAAATTTTTTTCAATAGCTGATGCTAAATAGCCATCAGCTTTAGAAAGGAGCTCTGATAATGTTTTATGAGACTTACATAGAATTTTATTCATTATTTGATGATGATTCAGACAATGAAAAAAATATAGAAATGAGATTAAATGAGATTAAACATAATTATGAGTATAATGATTTTCAGCCGTGGGTGTTAGATGTATACGCAGAACTCCTGAGCGATAACCGTTGCTGAGCAATATCAAATAAAAAACCTTAAATGATTTTATGTGTGGTACGGGAACTATAGAAGATGTTTGTATCCAGCGAGAAGTTGAAACACATTATTTTGGTGAGGAGAAATTAAAAATGGAATTTGTACATATAGAATTAAAAAGAGACACTTGGAGCAAACCAGTAAAGCATGTGAAAAATCCGGAAGAGGCAGTGGATGTTATAAAAAAAATGATAGAAAATTTTGATAGAGAAATGTTACTTTCTATTCAGCTTGCGAGATCAGGTGAAGTCATAAATGCTTCCATTTGCTCGGTCGGTTCCGTTGATTGTGCTTATGTTTTTGCCGGCGGGATTGTGAGAACAGCTGTCATGTCAGGAGCTAGTTCTGTGATATTGATTCATAATCATCCTTCCGGAAATCCAAGGGCAAGCAAAGCTGATTGGGACGTTACCAAAAGATTAGCGATTGCATGTAAGATATTTAATCTGGAGTTGCTGGATCACATCATTATAGGTGCAAATAATCAAAAAATATCACTGAAAGAAGATTATAAAGAGCTGTTTGATGTATCCCTTACGGAGCTAAAAGAATTGATGACCGAATAAAAATTGATTGAGACTGCTTTAAAATTGACAATTTCACACTTGTGTAGTACAATGTACTACACAAAGAAAGGAGATGATGTTATGAGTTTTTCCATTCGTTTAAGTGAGCAAGAAAGAGCTTTAGTAGATAGTTATGCGAAACTGCATTCTATTTCTGTAGGCGATGCTTTCAAACAGGCATTGTTTGAAAAAATAGAAGAAGAATACGATATTACTGTTGGAGAAGAAGCATATCAGGAATATGTAGATTCCGGTAAGGAAAGCAGTCCGATCTCTGAACTTTGGGAGGAGCTGAAGTTATGATTTACAAGTTGGAAGTTACTCCGAGATTTAAAAAAGAGTTCAAAAAACTGGATCGATATACGCAGAAAATGATAAAAGCCTGGATTGACAAGAATCTTACCAATTGTCAAAATCCAAGAATACATGGAAAACAATTGGTAGGAAATCTTGCAGGTCAATGGAGATATCGTATTGGAGATTATCGTTTGATCTGTCAGATAGATGACGGAAATTTGATTATTTTAGCATTAACTGTCGGTCATAGAAAAAATATATATCATTAGAGAAAAGAATTTTGTATGTGCATCTCTAATGCTGCATAAAAGGTGGTCAAGATTGATCACCTTTTATTTTTAAAATCCAAAAACGTATTAGTTTGTTTGGAGTTTGGGAGATGATTTTTTGTGAACGCTTATTTTCTTCTTTTGGCGGAACGTGATTTTGCAGCAAAGTTTTCCCTTTCGGTTCTATCAGCTTCCCACCCAATCTCCCCAAACCCCTCTTCCTCCCCCAAAGAGGGGCTTTAGCTTCTATAGTCTCTTTACCGCCTTCATGGAACAAAATTTTGCCGGGAAATTTTCTCTAAAGAGTAGGGCGCTATTAATAGCACCCTACTCTCCTACTCTACATTTTTTCACTGATAAACGGTGCAATATTGAAAAAATCTGGCGCCCTGTTCCGGTTGCCCTACCGCCCTATTGCAAACACCACGCTTACGCTAACACTGTTTGCATCGGTTGGTCTAACATGTGACAATTTTTTTATTCTATTCCAAAGTCTGTTTTATGTAGTTTCCTCTACATTATTTATTTTTAAAGAGCATAAGGGAAAACTGACGTCACGCAAGCGTTCCGGCTAGGCAAAGCCTAGCGTTTTCGTGATATCACTTTTTTACATAGAATATATATATAAGATATATTTTTCTACACATTAAAAGTTGTAAAAGTGGTATAATTATGGTATTATGGTCGATTTTTATAAGAACTATATCTGTGATTCATTGGGTGCTATTAATAGCACCTAATTAATTTAGTGGTATTTTCATTGGAATCAGAAAGAAAATATGATAAGATAAAAGCGTTGTCATACCCTATTCTGACAATAGAAAGGGGGTGTGCCTGTGGAAATTATTATATCCTTTTTGGTTTCTGTCATGGCAAGTGTAGCTAGCTACTGCATCTGCAAATGGTTAGACGGAAACGACAGTGACAACTAGCCAAAAAAAAGCCCTAGAGGTCGCAACTCTAGGGCTTTTACTTTGTGTACCTGTGGGTACTATATCCTTTTTAGCTATCGCTATTATAACATATGCGAGTTGCTATTGCAAGTATTCTCAATTTGACATTTATTATTCAAAAATCGATTTTGATTAATAAATTTTTTCTAGGTGCTATTAATAGCACTTAAATTGCGGCGCCATTCATGACATTGACACTCCACACGACTAAAGTCGTGGGATTCTTGCTTTAGCTGTGGGGAGTGTCAAGTCAAAAATCATAGTCAGACATTGATCGTTGAATTGAATTTTGTAATTCTTGATCGTGTTCAAAAATGTTTTTCCATGCTTCATAATCTTTTTTGAGAGATTGCTTCATATACTGTAATGCCTTTTCAAAATGAAAATTTTTCCGTATATTTTGATTCATATTTGAGAAAGTGATTTTTACTAGTTGGTTCTGAGCATACATAGAACTGTTGTCTGAAGCCTCCTTGTAATAAGAAGATGCTTTTCCCATATCCTTGAATTGAAAGTTATATATATCTCCTAGACGGCAAGAGGCAAAAAGATTACCGGTAGATCGAGCTTCTTCTAATAATGTAATTCCTTTTTGAATGTTATATGTAGGAGTTCCGGAAGTTGTATATATGACTCCTAAATGGTATTTGGCGTTTTCATTTCCGAGTTTTGAGGACTCTTCTAAATAACGAATCGCAGCGTTTATGTCTTTATTAGCATGAATCCCTTTATAATGCATGATTCCTAATTTGTATAAGTTATAAGATTTATTTTCATCAGGACTCTTTGAAGAATCAGAAATTATTTTTTCGATATCTTTTAAATACATTTCTGAAAAATTGCTTTTAAAATTTTGTTCGCTGGATAACTCTTGATCCATGTTTCGTATACTTTTTAAAATGCTGTTTCCCATTCTGGAATATAAATCTTTTAATTTAGTCTCTTGAAATTCATTATGGGATTTAGAATCACCATATGCGGTTCGGTATAAGGCTGATTGAGTATTAAGCATAGATGTAAGTTGTTCAAAATCTTCAAGATGATAGTTCTGAATGTATGTACGAGAAATATCGTCAATGAAGTATGATAGGGTTTCATTATGCTGCTATTATAATTCCAAAGTGAACGATTGCAGTTGGGTAACGTATTATATAAGTCATTCATTTTTGTAAGCAGTTCTTTATCTTGAAAAAAGTTTTGCCTTAAAAAGAACCGTTGATACGTTCTCGGATAATTTGATTGATTTGTTTGTTTAAATCCTTCTCTTTTATAATTTCATTGGTGATGGACTGCTTACATAGTTCAATTGATTTCAGTTTAAACTTTCCTTTTGCCTCTTCTTGCTTCACTGGATTTCCATTCAGATCCACAACAACTCCATCGGCTATCAAACGATTTTTATCGTTTTTAGAATAGCTATATTGCGTGTACAATTTTTTTTCTCTTTTTGGATACTCTTCTACTATTGCTATATGGATATGAATATTATCAGTGTTATAATGAATGGCTCCAGACCAGATTGCATGTTCTAAATGTTCATTACACAGCATTTTGTTGATTCCATTCGTGGACAGTTCCTTTAATTTTTTTTCATTTAGTGACTTTGTATCAGAGTTATATAATCCAAATTCCTCCAACCATCGATTATCAAACGAAATAACAGTTTGCCACATTAGTGAACCGTTCTTCTGCGCTGTTTCAAATTTTTGCTTTAAGGAAGAAATTTCCTGATCGGAAAGTGTTTTTTTCATATCAGTAAATAATCCGGAGGTTTTTTCTGGATTTCCCATATAATCATTATAGATATTGAATTCTACAGTGTTTTTGGAACGAACAGCTTCATCTCGCTCCATATAATTGATATATCCGGAAAATAATTTTGAATTATTTTTACAAAATTGATTTACTACAACTACACCAGCGTTAATTTTACTCATTATCTTTCATTCCTTTTTGTTTTGCAAAGTCTTTCCTTTGTTTGTTATGGGTAACTTTGTTTTTGATATTTTGCTCCGCATATTGAATCGCAGGATGCTTATATACATCTGTAAGGTAACACGCTTGTGGATTAGTAAGCATTAGCAGCGTGTTCATTGCATTTACCGTTACTTCTGTATTGCGTTCTGCATATGATAGTGTCTTCTGCATTTTTTTTAATGTGGCGAAAATATCATTTAGCTCTATGGCTTTTTGCGGTTTATCTTCTAAATCCAATTGATATTTTTTAATTAGAAAACGGATAGCGCCCATAGATGTGTTTACCTCTGGCACTGTATTCTTAATGGATTCTAATACGGCGTATTCTTCATCGGAAAATCTACATAATTTTTGTTTCATAAATATATTAAAAGTTAGGTGCTATTAATAGCACCCCTTCTCTCCTTTCAAAATTCAATATTCCATCTGCTAATGCTAAGGTGCTATTAATAGCACCTTAAAAATTTTTGCTATTAATACGGTTAATAATGGTATCTGCCATGTTAATTACCGTATCGCAAACAAGAGTATTCCGTTCGATAATTTCATTCTGTTCCTGAAGCATTTCAACTAATTGTTGAATGATCGTATCATATTTATTGTGCAGCTCCTGTTCTGCTTCAGAGGAAGCGAAAGAGATTAAAAGTTCTCGGACATATTGTTCTCTACTGACTTTTTGATTTTTTGCACGTTCCGATAGACGTAAAATAACATCATCTGGAATATTGCGTATTTGTATACTACCTATGTAAATCACCCCTTTTTTTTATATTATAACAGATATAAAATTATATACAATATTGAAATAGCACGGCAAAAAAGATATAATGGACTAGAAAGGTTGGAGATTTATGGGGAAGAAGTACACAACGATAAAAATACCGGAAGAATTAAAAACAGTAATCTATCGCATACTGGAAGAAACGGGTGAACCACTGTTTTGGTTTGAAAATAATAGCATCAGGAATTTTATTTTAAGCCAGGGAGAGGTTGATAAAAAATGGGAGATCGGGAAAAGAAGTAAAGCATATATCAAACGGGCTTGTATGCTTCCGTTATATTTGATTGAGGATGTTTCGGAGCTATTAGAAAACTATAGTAAAACAAAAAAAACAACTAAATCAAATGTTGTTATTTGTGCATTGGAAAAGGAATGTGAAAAGAGAGGGAAAAAAATTAAGCTGGAATAATAGGAGAAAAAATGAATATTAATGCGTTGAACCAATATATACTTGGGTACATTTTAGAAATTTACAGAGACTTTTGTATTTTACTGGAAAGAAAGAAAAAAAATGAACCAGTCTTTTTTTTTAAGAAATTTTGGAAATCGGTATACGAAAACTTGTGGTATTGTAACTGGAAAAAATTGGGCTCACAGATTTGAAAGAAATGGAAAGTTATGTGTGTATGTGCCGGTAGAAATTTACAGTAAAGAAGATATAATGAAAAATATCATTCATGTACTTATTCATATTTGTAATGAAAGTCAGGATATCGCAGAATCAACAAATGGTAAATACCATAAAAAATTATTTGCTCTAAAGGCTCAAGAATTTGGGATAGAATGTAAGTACAGTAAAAATTATGGATGGAACTTTGACACAATACCGGATAGTATTCGGGAAGATGGTCTGCGGATCATTGATCGATATTATGACGATCTGATCACATATGCAAAATTGTATATTGCGATGGAACGAGCAAGAAATGAAAATTTGAGTCCGACATCACATAATAGTTATGTGACATATGAATGCCCGATATGCAAGAAAAGAATTAAAGCATCACGGGATTCTAAAATAATCTGTGCTGTCTGTGAAAGATTGTTTGAAAGAATTTCCGGAAAATAAGAAAAGCAGCTCCACCAAAAGGTGTTGTTATATATCACAAGCAAAAGTAAGCCATGTCACTATCGTTTAGCTGGAGCAAGAAGGGAGGAGATAAAAAAGGAGTAGTTGTCTACTCCTTTTTGAATTGGAAAAATAAATATTAAGGAAAGAAGAGGAAAATAGCAATGGATTATGGTTATGTCAGAGTATCTTCAGTTTCTCAGAATCCGGATCGGCAGATAAGAGAAATGCTGAAGCGAGGAATAAAGAAAACCAATATTTATGTAGAGCAATGCTCCGGAAAAACATGTAATCGTCCGAAATTTATGAAACTTTTAAAAAGGGTAAAAAAAGGAGATACAATTTTTTTTCACCAGTTTTGACAGACTTGGAAGAAATTATCGGGAAACATTAGAAATGTGGAATACGATCACAAAAAAAAACAAGTGGATATTGTGATTTTAGATTTTAAGATCCTTGATACTAGAGCAACTGTACATGGAGAAACTGGAACATTTATTTGTGATTTAGTTGTCCAAATTTTAGCTTATCTTACAGATGCTGAAAGAAAGAAAAATTTGGAAGCACAGAAAATGGGAATTGTGGCCAAAAAAGAAAGAGGCGAATGGGAAGAGTATGGACGTCCACGACTGATCAGCCGGGAGTGTTTCGCAAATGAGTATCGAAAAGTAAAAAGAAATCAAATGACTGAAAAAGAGCTGCAAGAAAAATTGGGGATTTCTTTCAGTACTTTTCAGAGATATAAAAAAGAGTTACTGCTTTATAAAAACACAAAAAAAAGAACGGTATAACCGTTCTTTTTATGATTGAAATTACCTTGTACAAAATTTCTTGACAGCCTGAATATAATTCTGTATAATATGTACAAGGGTTAAAACATTAATTGGCGTTAATGTTTTAACTGTGAAATTTATAGTGACATATAAATTCCACTGTCGACGATGATATTTTCCATACAAACATCATCTCTGAAGTTATAATAACATAAGTAAAAAAATTTTGCAAGCATTATAGAAGAAGAAACTATTAAAAAAATAGAGTTCTATAAGTAAATTGTTGATTGATATTATAAAAAAGCAGAGTAGACAGATACATGGAAGGTATGTTATATACACTTTTTGTATCTGTCTTTTTTGTTAGGTGCTATTAATAGCACCTAGTTGACAATCTTGGAAAGGAGAACAGAAATATGCAGAAATTAAGTTTTGCTGTGTTGGAAAAATTAATAGAGAAAAAAGCAACATCTGCGGAAATAGATGTTCTTCTTTACGTGTCTAAATTTCAAAATAAATATGGATATGCAGAAGGAATTTATTATAGGAATGTCTGTGAAGAATTAGGTTTATCTTACCAAGCTTTTTATGATGCAAAAAATGGATTGGTAGAAAAAGGAATAATAGCTGTAGAAAAAAATAATTACTTAGATATGGATATTACGATTTTGAACAACGAGTTTTTAGATCAAGAGTCTTTTAAGAGGGGATACATAAATACGAACTATGCTATATTTGCATGTACACAGTTTCGGAATCTGCCAGGCGGAGCAAAGCTTCTTGCAATGGATCTAATGAAGAATAATCTTGCTGGGGGTGCGAGCTACCAGCATGGAACAAAGGATTTTGTGAGAAAATTTATGCGGAAATTTAATATATGTAGACGTACTTTGCAAGATTATTTAAAAGAGCTGCGACTTCTGTTTTCGATTGGAATTAAGGACAAAAAATATTTTATAACAATCCGGAAATTTGCAGTAGAAAAACAAAATAAGCAGGAAGAAGAAAAATATCGTGAAAATTCGATTGATGTGGCAGTAAGAAGAAATCGTATTAAAGTAGTTAGAGAAGAAGATCGGAAAGCGATAAACGAACTTTTAAAAATATACAACAAAGATATAGATAATATGTTTGGAGCATTTAGCTTGCCAAATATTATTACACGCAGCTTAGAGATTATTAACGCAGGTGTAGAAAAGAAAAAATGGAAGCGAACAATTAAAAAGAATTTAATACATAGACTTATCAGAAAGGAAATTGGTTTGGATGTAAGAAACATTGGATTTGAGCCAATGAATGGATAAGGAAAATTAGACTTAGAAGAAATCTAAGTCTAGTTGTAGTAGTTAAAAATTAGCATACAAAGAGAATACGTAAAAAAATGAGTAGGATATGAAGAAATATCCTGCTCATTTTTTGATTTTTTTAAACGAAGAAAAAAAGTGTAGTAAAAATAGAATAGATAAGAAATTTTGGAAAAATCAAGTGAAAAATTATTCCAGTTTCTTTGCATAAAATTATTAAGTTATTCCAGTTTCTTTCCAATTTTTAAAAAATCATTCCAGTTTCTTTACATAAAATATAGTATTTATACAAGTTTTTTGCTATGTGTAAAACTCTGCAAAGCCTTATATTATAAGCAATACAAACATTTTTTAGCGGAGTATATTATATATATATTTTATACTCTATACATATATATATTCATAAATAAGTATCCGTATATCTATTTTTCGGACATGCTACGCTCTAAAATTTTGTTTTGTTTAGAAATATCATTTCCCATAAAATAACAACTTGGCTACGGAAAAATACAATATCAAAAAGAAAAAAAAAAATGAAATTTACTTATAGAATTCTATTTACATTTTATGGTAATTATATTATACTAAACCTATCAAAAGTATACTTTTTGATAAATATAATTTCATAAAGTTTTGAGAAGGGATTTAATTAAAATCTCTTTTTTTTTGCCGTATAAGCGTATTTGGGAAGCTATTCAAAAAGCATACTTTTTGAATAGCCTTTATTTTTTTGAAAGGAGGAAAAAGAAACAACGTGACAATTAAATATTTTAAGAAAAGTCAAAAGACTTTTCTATGCCGTTACAGGCACGGTGATGAAAAAACTGTAGTGGATGAAAGAATCCATGTAAATTTTTCTTTTTTGGAGAAGAGACGGAAAATCTAAGAAGGAAAAATTTATGAAAAAGCTTTTACGAAATGTTGAATAAATTTTCACGTTGATTAAAGATTTATTGTAAACGACAAGGAAGTAAGCTATAATGAAGCCAGGTTTGAGGATGTAAGGTCATCGGAAGGAGGAAAGATATGAAAAAGAAAAATATTGCAAGAGCAGGAGCAGCCTTTGTATTGTTACTTGGATTGACTGTTTCGACAATCTTTTGTAAAGGAACTGAAACGACATCTAAAGCGGAAAACTCAAGGAAAGTAGCAGCTGTAACTGAGACAGAAGATATTAAAAAAAGTAATTCAAAAAATACGGAGAAAAATTCCGAGGAAAAACAGTCAGATGGAGCTTCTTCCAAAGTAGAAAAGGAAAAACAGTCGGAAAATAATAAGCAGGAGACAGCAAATGCATCTGCGACTTCGACAGAAAATAAATCAAAAAGCGATTCAAATTCTGAGAATAAGAATCAGAGCAAAACGGAAAAACCTAGCAGTGGAAGTTCCAGTTCGGCGAAACCATCACACAATCATAATTGGATTGCACAAAAGACTATCGTGCAGCATCCGGAAACAGGGCATAACGAGCAAGTCTCGTAAAAGATGCTTGGACGGAATATAAACCAATCTATGAAACTGTAGCAATTGAGATTTGTGACAATTGTGGAGCGGATTGCACATCAGATCCAGTTGGGCATAATAAAGAGCATATGCTTAATGGAACTGGAAAATATGGATGGCATACAGAATATGTGCAAAAACAAACGGGAACAGAAACTATTACACATCCTGCAGAATATACAACTAAATGGATTATAGACAGTCCAGCTTGGAGTGAAGAAGTTGTAACTGGTTATACATGTAGTTGCGGAGCAAGTAAATAGAAATCGAATATTGACGTGAGAGTAGAGTATCTTCAGGTACTCTATTTTTTATTACCATTTTTGAGTGAGATGGGAGGAAAGACAGTGAAAAAATTAAAACAAAATCTTAGCGCTAATATTGAGCTGTGTTTTTGTTTTCTTCTACAGTTCAAGCGCAAGAGATAATTCAAGAAAATGAAGAAAATAAATATGAGAAAATTATAGAAATGTATCTGAACGGCGATGATATGGAAGAAGAAGCAGTGGTATATCGAAAAGAAATTGCTAAAAAGTTGGGGATAGAAGCCTACTTGGATGAAAAGTCATATCTGACACCGGAGTATCGATTTGAAAATGGAATTGGGCAAGACGGAGATATTACCGATCCGGATTTTAACATTTTTGGTAGAGATGGCAACCCAAAAAGAGATGAATGAAATCTTAGCAAAAAACCAAATTAACCAGTTTAGATCTTACAAAGAAGATCGCAGTTTAGTGCAACGAGGATTTACATCAGGACAAACAGTTGATGTTACACAGAGAAGAAGAGTGAGTGGCGCAGGAAATGGATATTTTGAAGTTTCTGGTGCAAACAGTTACGGATACTGCGCTGAAAACAAAAAATCCTTTTGGGGTAATGATCAAACGAAGTATGGTCCGATTAGAGAGTGGAATGATTCAATTGTGAGAAAAATCTTGTATTATTCTCCGGGAGGACCGGGATATTCAGGAGGCGATTTGGGTTACGACATGGATAACGCAACGTTTGCGACAGGATATCAAAATGGAAGTTGTAACAATAACGGTAGGGCGAGAAGTTATATCGCATCTTTAAGTGGCAAGACCGATCCGATTGCTTGGGGCTATCATGCGTATATTGCAGATATTACACCGGACAATTATCAGGACGTTGCTTTTTAGGATATATTCCACCAGCACCGAAACAGGGAAAAGTAACTTTGAAAAAAACATCTGCAAATCCAAGTTTGACAAATGGAAATAGTTGTTATTCGTTAGCGGGTGCTCAGTTTGGAGTATATAGCAGTTCTTCACTTTCCGGAGCATCACGAGTTGGCACATTCACGACAGATGCAAATGGTAATTCCAATACATTGACTTTAAATGCAGGAACTTATTATGTAAAAGAGATAGTAGCTCCGAAAGGATATGCATTAAATCCGGAAACAAAATCTGTATACGTTCCTGCAGGGGGAACAGCAACCGTTGCTTTTGCGGATTTACCGCAAATGGATCCGGTGGGTATTTTACTTGGAAAAGTAGATGCAGAAACGAATCAAAACAAACCGCAGGGAAGCGCATCGTTACAGGGAGCACAGTTTACGGTGAAATACTATGCAGGGTTATGGGAAGCTAATAAAGATCCGGCTACCCTAGGAAAGACGCCAGCGCGAACATGGGTATTTCAGACGGATGAAGATGGTTATACTTCTTATTCAAAAGATTATTTAGTGACAGGAAATGAATTATATTTATCTTCTACAGGTCATCCAGCAATACCAATAGGAACAATTACTATTCAGGAAACAAAAGCACCGGAAGGTTATTTACTGAATCCGGAAATATTTATAAGACAGATTACATCGGTAGGAGCAACAGAAAATGTAAACACCTATAATAAACCAACCATTCCGGAAAACATTTTTAAGCTCGATTTGAAAAAAGTACAGGAAGGAACAGAGATTCCAATTCCGGGAGCAAAATTTGAACATACGAAACCGGATGGTACAAAAGAAACTTTGGTGACAGATGATAAAGGTTGCTTGACATTTAAAGCATTACAACGTGGACACCATTTGATTACAGAGCTTGAGGTTATGGATGGATACGTGGTAAATGAAAATATCGTAGAATTTGACGTTGCTGAAGATAACAAAGTTACATTGACTTCTACAAACGATCCAACACTTGGAAATATCAAATTTGAAGTAACGGATCAGGGAAATATTTCTTTGACGGTTGAAGATTTACTGTCTCCGTTTAAACTCCAAATCCATAAAGAAAATAATAAGGACAAGCTTCTTGCAGGAGCTGAGTTTACATTGTTCTCAGATAAAGCTTGTACACAGGAAGTTACAAAAGGAATTACTGACGATCAAGGAATTTTAAATTTTGAAGATTTGAAAGTTGGACAAAAGTATTATCTGCAGGAGACAAAAGCACCGGCAGGATACAGATTACCTTTGGATGAAAATGGAAATCTAGTGACATATGAAGTCTATACAGAAAGCACTCCGGTAAAAGATGAATTTATCTTTTATGTAAATGGAGAAGCGTTCACAAGTGATTCGGAAGGCATGTTTACCGTTACCGGTACAAAAGCAGACCGAGTAGCAGAGATGACCATTATTAATAACATCGGTATGAAGCTTCCGAACACCGGATCAAATACCACATTATGGATGATGTTAGTAGCAATCGTATTTGGAATGATTTTACTATTTGGATACAGGTTAGAGAGGAGAGGGACTATGAAAAAGAAAACTTTTAAAATGTTTATGGCACTTGCTTTGTCTACAGTAATTGCAATGGGCGGAGTGACAGGCTCCACCGGTTCATTAGAAGTACAGGCTTCAGAAGCACGTACAACTGTGAATACTCCGAATGGAGTAGCAGATTTTGGACGTGGAGATGCAAGTATTACAATCCAAGGAAATGAAGGACAGATTTTAGCAGGCAAGAAATTCAACGTGTATCAGTTGTTTGATGCTGAAAAATGCAGTAGGTGGTGAATCTATCAATTATACATTCAATGAACCATATGCAGAGTCATTGAAAACAGTTGTCGGAGAAAAACTTGGAAAAGACGCTGCGAAAGTGACAGAGTATGAAGTGATCGATTACATTCAGTCTTTGAATAACAATCAGGTCGAAGGTTCTCAAACGGAACAGAGTGTAGAGGGTTCTTACAGTGAGTTTCGTTACTTTGTTGAAGAATTGAGAAATCAGATTGTAAAAGACAAAGTGCCTGGCGATGTTGTAATTGTTACAGAAGCTAGTAAAGATAATACAGTAAAGATTAGTGGTTTGGAATATGGTTACTATGTAGTAGACGAAGTAAGCGATGTAGAGGGTACACACTCTGCAGCATCGATGTGTATCGTAAATACAGCCAATCCAAAAGCAGACGTGAACATCAAATCTGATTACCCAACAGTAATCAAGAAAATTCAGGAAGATGATAACAAAGATACAATTGGAAATAACGGATGGGATGACATCGGAGATTTCGAGATTGGACAGACAGTACCTTACAAATTTGAATCCAATATTCCAAACATTAACGGATACGATACGTATTATTATGCATGGCATGATGTGATGGATGAAGCATTAACATTTGATCCGGATTCTGTTGTTATTCAAATTCAAACCGCAGATAAAATGTATGAACTTGCAAAAGACGAATTTCAAGTGATTATAAATCCGGGAGACAGCGAAACGTTCAAAGTAGAGATTCAGGACATTAAGGCAATCGTGGATCGCGAGTTCGATCAGAAAAACGATTTAGACGAAAATGTATATGGACAAAAAGTAATTTTAAGATATGATGCAACTTTAAATGATAAGGCTGCAGAGGATACAGGACGTCCGGGATTTGAAAATGATGTACGTTTAGAATTTTCAAACAATCCGGATGGAGACGGAGCCGGGGATACCGGATACACACCTTGGGATACAGTAGTCTGCTTTACATACAAAATCAATGTGTTGAAAACAAACGATCACGATCTGAAATTAGAGGGAGCAAAATTCCGTTTATATTCTGATCCGGAATTGAAACATGAAGTATATGTAAAAAAGACGGAAAACGGTTATAACGTGATCAATCGTGACAGCGTAGGAGGAACAGATCATACAGGTGGAGAGCAGCCGGCAGACGCAGTGGAAATGGTATCTAACGCAGAGGGAACGTTCATCATCTATGGATTAGACAGCGGTACATATTATTTGAAAGAAACAAAAGCACCGACAGGCTACCGTCCATTGCTTGATCCAATCGTGTTGAATCTGAAAGCAACTTTCACAGATGACAGAAATGATTATATAAAAGGGGATGGAGCAACGGATAAAACACTGCAGGACCTAGAAACAACAGCACATATTAAGGAGCTCCTCAATGGAGCATATAAAGAAACGGATGTAGACCTTACAACGGATGTGGAAGAGGGTTCTTCTAACCTTACAGTAATCAATGCTGTAGGAAAGAAACTTCCAATCACAGGATCATCTATTGCATTGATTATGCTTGTGGCAGGAACAGCACTTGTGGCAGGAGCATTTGTATATGGAAAACGTAAAGAGGAAAACGAAAAAGTCTAAGAAAAAAAGAATAAGAACCATTTTATATATAGCAGGGTTGCTTCTTTGTGCATACCCGTTGGTTGCAAGTGTTATGGATCAAAAATATCAACAAAGTGTGATTCAAACGTATCAAGGAGAAATGAACCAAGCGAGTGATGAAAAAGTGCAGGAAGTGAAAAAAGAAGCAATACGATACAATGAAATGCTATGGCAAGCCAATGGAATTATCGTTGGCAATATGGAGCAAGGAATTTTAGGAGAAGAAAGCTATCAAAAGCAGCTTAACTTATCTGGTACCGGAATGATGGGAACTATTTCTATTCCAAAAATCAATGTGAATCTTCCAATCTATCACGGGGTAGAAGAGGAAGTTCTAGTTAATGGAGTAGGACATCTTCCGGAAAGCAGTCTCCCGGTAGGGGGCGAAAACACACATTGTCTCCTAACCGGACACAGAGGACTTCCAAATACCAAGCTTTTCACGAGACTAGATGAAATGGAAACAGGAGACTTATTTTTCGTAACAGTCTGTGGCGAAAAGTTAGCGTATCAGGTATCGGAAATTGAAATCATACATCCGGAGGATGTAGAAGGATTGGGAATACAGGCAGAAAAAGATTTGGTATCCCTAATCACATGTACGCCATATGGATTGAATACCAAGCGGCTGGTAGTCACAGGCGAACGGATTCCTTATACAGAGAAACAAGAACAAGAAATTGTACCGGGAAGCATGTCTTTCCGGGAGCTGGTCTTTACAGCACTTCCATTCTTATACTTAGCGATAGGAATCGGAAGTGTGGTAGCTAAAAAGAAATGGGGGAAAGACAGTGAAAAACAAAAAAATTAAGAAATGGCTTCCTTTGATTCTTACAACATTATTGTTTAGTTTTCCGGCACATGCAAATGAAAATATAGCTTTGCCGGATGATTTAGAAAACATTTCACAAGAGCAGGGAAGTATTGAAATAGAATTAACGGACGGCGGAGTTGGAACAACAAAAGAAGGTGTCATTTTTGAATATGCAAAGGTAGCGGACGTTGTAGATGGAGAGTATGAATTACTGGATACCTACCAAGAAAGTGGAATTGACTTAAATGCAATTGGAACAGCGGAGCAATTGGAAGAGGTAGCTTTAGAGTTAAGCGCTTACAAAACTTCGGATGGAAGCTGCGTGACAGATGCGGATGGAAAAGCCATCATAAAAGATTTGGAAGTTGGAGTATATCTTTTGTATGCTTCAGAGCATACAAGATACGATGACATCACACCGCTTCTGATTGCGATCCTACGTGGGGAGAAGAAGAGGGAACAATGATGTATGATGTGAAAGTGATTCCAAAGCATACGCCAGTTCCACCAGGAGAGATTATAACAAATACTCCGAATGGAAATGATGAAGGGGTAAAAACGGGAGACAAAGTAACTGTACGTTTAATTCTTAGCACCATCTTTTTAATTGTTGCAGCAAGTTTAACAATTACTATTATTTATCTCGACAAAAGAGAGCAGGTGAAAAAAGGATAAAAAATAAAATATTGACAATAAGCGCAATGAGTATATGTCTACTTTTTTCACAAATGCAATTCCAAGTACAGGCTTCAGATTACTACAAAAACGTAATGACATATACAACGAAAAATAAATATGATCAGAAGCCGATGGACAAAGAAATTAAAAAAAATGGGAAAAAGTATGAACTCAAAGGGATTTCTTATGAAATCATTGAGGAAGCTCCGGAAATCGAAAAAAAGAGTGTTTCCTTAGAACAACAATCAGGAGTGATTGTAAAAGGAACAACTTTTGAGTTTTCAAAAGAAATTACAAAAGATGAAGTTGTATATCAGTTAAAAGAAGTAAAAGAAGAAGAAGCAGAAGCGTATCGTCAAGGGGTAGAAAGTTATACGGAATATGAATATGTTATTTCTGAAAATAATGTTCCTAAGACGAAAACGGTTTCTGCAAAAAATGAAAAAACAGGAGTAGAAGAAACTGTAGAATGCACTCTGAATCGTGTGCATATGACACATACGAAATGGTAGATTCTACAATTGATATCAAATTCCAAGGATATGACAGAAATGCAATTCAATGGCAGGGAATTGTATTTCCGAATGACAGAGGAGCAGGTGCTCCTCTGAAAGGATATGAAAAAGAGCTTCTTGCATCAGTTGGACTGGATGGTTTAAATGGAAAGATTAAAAACACATACTATACATCAGATGTTTACACGGATGCAGATGGTGTGGTATGTCGAGATGCACGTGCAGATATTCAAAAACTTGTTCCAGTATATCGTGCCGAATATATCGGAGAAATAAATACACCTCATGTTATAAAAACAGCCGTGTATGAAGGAGAGCAGGAATTAGAAAGCGATACAAATATCAATTATACAATTAAAGCAACAGGAACATATGAAGAAGTACAGAGTCCAATAGTTTCTATCAGTATTGGAATTGCAATCATCATTTTTTGATAGTAATGATATTATATATCATTGCCAAAAAGAAAAAAAAGGAAGAAATTACAGAGAGTCAAGAGATTAAAGGAGAAATAATAATGGAAAAATTTTTTACGCCATTTGTAAATTTAATAAAAGATATGCAACCATTCACATGGATTCTAGTTGCTATTGTATTGGTAATTGGCGGTGTTCTTTTATTTGTAGGGGGCGAAAAGGGAAGAGAAAAATTAAAAGCACATGCAGGATGGGTTTTAATAGGGATTCTCTTTATATTAGGAGCAATCCCTCTAGCTGAATATTTGGTTAGTAAATTTACTTTTTAGGAGGGTGCTATTAATAGCACCTAAAAGGGAAGTGAACGAAATGAATATTGAAGAAGTCTATGGAAAATTAGCATGTATAAAAAAAGAAAATGAGATGTATGTCAGTTACATATACAATTGCAAAAATGGATATGAAAAAATTTACATGACATCTCAAAAAAAAAGAACAATAATAAGTAACTTGAAAAAAAACAACCTCATTCCAATTCCTAAAAATATATTTGAAGAAGAAGGAAAAAGGTTACGATCATATTTAAACAGAAGCTAGGATGTCCTAGCTTTTGTTTAAAATGAAGGAAAAATAATATGAAAATAACGAAATTAAAACAATATGGACCGAAAAAAAATAAAGTAATGAATCTGAATAGATTTCTTGGAAAAAGCGATTTTATTAAGCTTGTAATTGTATTTACAGATCTGATTTTATTTTTTTGTTGGAATTATATTGTTAACTTCATCTATAATTTTTCCAAAATCACAAACAGTATGATGGATGGAAAAGATTTTAAAAAGTATCTGGGTTTTAAACAGGTTCTTCCATATGTAGGGGAAAATGGAATAATTTTCTTTTTTTTTTCTTTTTTGATAATAATCATAGCGTTGGACATTTTTTATTTGGTATAAATTTAAAATTTCTTTTTCCGAAGATTATTTTAATATAGGGCAAAAAGGAAAAGCTCGTTGGACTACAAAAGAAGAAATAAAACAGCAATATAAAGAAGTACCGGATCGAGGAAACAAGTCCTTTCCGGGAAGTCCAGGCACTATCGTTGCACATTTTGATAAAAAATTATATATCGATACAGGAATTAATAATACTCTTATTTTGGGTATTACTAGAATCGGTAAAGGTGAAATGTACATCTATAAAACAATAGATGTGTATTCAAGATCAGAAGAAAAACACTCAATGATTGTTTTTGATCCTAAATTTGAAAACTATAAATCTTCAAAAAAAACATTGATTGACAGAGGATATGACGTTTATTTATTAAATTTAGACAATCCAATTTTAAGTATGGGATACAATCCTCTTTCTTTAATCATAGATTTATATAAGGAAAATGATAAAGCAACAGCATATGCTATGGCACGTTCCTTTGCTTTTTCTATTTTCCATACAAGCGAGAATGGAAAAAGTGAACCAATATGGATGAATACAGCCACTGATTTATTCACAGCTTTGATTATTGCAGTCATTACAGATTTATTAAATTTAGATGAATCATTAAACGAAATGCGTGTGCAGGCATATCAGCAGAAGATTGCAAATTATGAAGAAATGAGTGAAGAGGAAAGAACTTCGGAAAATCAAAAAATCAAACAAATGTTTGGAAAACGGAAAAGAACCTATTGAGGATGGAAATATAAGAGGATTGCCAAGGTCTTATCCGTATAAAGCATCTCACCTGCATGAACAGCAGATTAACATTTATAATATTGTAATTTTATTTACGGAACTTGTTAGAAAGAAAAATCCATTGAATCCGAATCTGACAGCATTGGATGAATATTTTAATAAACGAGATACGATGGATTTAGCAAAATTAAAGTATGCCACAATTGAAACATCCAGTGAAAAAACAAAAGGAAATATATATACAAATATGTTATCTAATTTAGGGGTGTTTTTGGATGAAAAGATTGCGAAAATGACCGCAGAAAGTAGTTTGGATTTAGAAACAATAGGCTTTGGAGAACGCTCAAGTGCTGTCTTTTTAGCAATCCCTGACTATGATAAATCAAATCATTTTATTGCATCAGTGTTTATTAGACAGTTGTATTTTATACTTGCCAAAAAAGCAACAAATACACCTCAGCAAGCTTGTAAGATACCTGTACGATTTATACTAGATGAATTTGGTAACATGCCTTCTATTGAGGGTATGGACGAAATTATGACCGTATCAAACGGAAGAAAAATAGGATTTGATTTATATGTTCAATCATATGCTCAAATCTATAAACATTATAATGATGATGCACAAACGATCATAGACAACTGTGCTAACGAAGTGTATATCAAATCAGGTGATTCTGAAACACTTGAAAAAATCAGTAAACAATTGGGAACAGAAACGTTTATTGATATACAGCGTACAGGTGATAAGTTAAGTTTGAAAAAAACTTACATGGAAACGCCTACTGACAAACCATTATTAAGACCAGAGCAACTTGAGAATCTGTTAGAGGGAGAGTGTGTGATCACACGTAAAATCAAAAGAAAAGATAATCAAGGAAATAATATATATCCATATCCAATCTTTAATAATGTTCAAGATGGAACACAGTTTTTATATCGATATATGTATCTTACAGATACCTTTCCAAATCCAAATGAAATAGATTTTAATGATATTAACAATGAATCAAGAGAGCATATTGATTTACGGAAAAGACTTATCAATATAAATGAAATAGTAAATGGGATTGATGAACAAATTCAGATGAAAACAGAGATAACATCATTTGAATCTTGCCCTAATTATTTAGTTATTGATCAAATCTTAAAAAATGAAATTGGACAAGATTATTTACGACAATTGAATATTAACAGAAATCAATCATGGTCTAGTGTATTGGCTGCGATTGAAGCATCAAACCTCATAAAAGAACCGGTTAAAATAACAATCAGAAGTGCTTTTATGCAGTAAAAAACAAGGTGCTATTAATAGCACCTAGAAAGGAAAAATTATGTCAGAGGAAGCAATACTTAACCTATTAGTTGAAAACAATAACATATCTTTCGCCTTCTCATATTTTCATATCAGCATTTAGAATAGTGGGCTGGTGGATTGTTAAAGGGTTAATTTTCTTAGCGAATTGTTGTCAAGATTTCTATAAAGCATGTTTTCAATTTTTAGATTTTACGGAATATGAACCTGTTAAAAATTTTCTCTCAGAATTTAAAGTAGGGGTAGTTGTTGTATTGACAATTTCTTTTGTAATCATAGGATATAAACTATTATTTTCAACTAATAAAAAACCAACTGTTATCAACAATTTTATGATAGGCATGTTTGTTCTATGTGCTTCAGCGACACTTTTGACTACACTAAATACTGCTATGCTTTCAGCAAATGCGTATATTACAGGTGGGTATGGTGGAAGTGGAAATGCAGCAAATCAAGTAGTATCAAGCTGTTTAACAGACTTAATTTACATTGACAAACAAGTAGGACTTGAAAATATGAATCCGGAAAACCTACCGCATGAACAGCTTAGCGATGAAATTTTAAATAATCTGAATTTTATTGAGGTTGTGAAAGATGACAATAAGTATCTTACGACAGACAATGCCAAAAAAATCTTGCAAAAAAAAGCAGTGTACGTGCCAGGTAATACTTATGTATTGGATGACATATATAATGGAGTTTTAATGACAGATTTTGCATCAGAATACTATTATCGTTATCATCTAGACTTCTTTTCATCAACTTTAATTTTGTTATCATTAGTAATCACTTTTGCCGTTCTAGGTATAAAGTCATTAAACTAATATGGGAAATCATAACAGGACAATTTTTAGTAATTTTATTTTCCGGAGAAATTGTATCAGGGCAAACGATTAAAAAAATACTGGAATGCTTGAGAAATACATATGTAGTAATGTTGTATACGATGGTTTCTATCAAATTATATCTGTTAGCTATAGACTATATTATGGCAAATTTTACAGGCGTTATCAGAGGTGGAATTATTCTTTGTTTGGCATTTGCTATCATAGACGGACCAGTTATGATTGAAAAAATATTGGGATTAGATGCTGGTTTGCAATCAGGTACAGCTAAAATCCTTGCAATGGCACACTTGATGTCGTCTGGAGCTCGTAACACTATGAACATGGTACAAAGTCAAAGAATGAATCAATCTATGCGAGATATGAAAAATGCAATGAAAACTGAAAGTCATTCACAATCTGATCTGAATAATCAAATGCGTGGAGAAATGAATAATCAGGTTGGTAGTGAACAAAGAAGTAATTTTAATCCAGAAAATACTCCGAATACAGAAAATCAATCAGAAAACAATACAAACTTTACTGATGAAAATGGAATAGCTTCTGAAAATGTGCCGAATGGAGAAGAAGCAAATGAGTTTTCATCGATGTATTCGGATATGTCAGAAAATTTTATGCCCAATGCAACTGAAGAAGGGGATGGAGACATTACATCATCAATGGATGCAGAATTAAAATCAGGAAGTGCAGGAGCAGCACTTCATAATGAACAAAAAAGTAACTTACAGGAGTTTCAACAAAATGAAAATGATAATGCTTCTTCAGATATGCCAAATGAAAACATATTTGAATCAACAGTAGATAATAATCTTGAAAATCATAATAGTTCTCTTTCGGATACATACAATTTGTCCTGGTCAGGCGGAGAGCTTCAAGAGCAGCTAAGCGGAAAGCAAAAAGGAAGTGAAACCTTTTAAATATAATGTAGATGCAAATTTGCATCAATCAGTTGAGGGGGCTTTAGAAAAGCAGGATGCAAAAAATAACACTAATTTAAATGGTGAGAACATGTCATATCAGAATGAAAATAGATCAAGTAAGAATGATATGAAAATGGAAAAAGAAAAATTAAATAAAGAGTAGGTGCTATTAATAGCACCTATTCTCAAAAATCGTTGACAGAAAGGAGAGATGATATGAAACAATTTATTGTTTATTCAAAAATAGAAGATGATTTTTATATCATTGTTCAAGCACATACTGGAAAAACTGGAGAGTTTCAATGGTATTTGGTTGACGATCCGAATGAAACAAAGAAAGAAATTTTGAAAAGGCAGATTTATGCAAGTATTACGCTTTCTAGTGCACAGATCCAAAAAGCTTATGAAGGAAAATGGCTTTGCTGTCACTGTAAAGTAGATGGGGATGTTTATAACGAAGGATGTTATATCTTACGGATTCGCTTATGGATATAATTCGAGAAAATCAATTTGAAAATATTGTATGCTATAACGAAAATGGAAAAATTTGTGGAAATCAATACATGAAAATGGAAGAGAAAAAATGTACATATACAGAGCAAGAAGTAGAGAAGATTTTGAATCGAGCAACGGATGCATTATCGAATTTGAGTGTTCCAAAATTAGTAGATTATGCAGAGCGACCTGTTTTTAATGGTCGTGATACATGGTATGGTTGGCGAGAATACTTACTAACGGGAAATATAGAAAATGAGTATGCAAAACAGGCTATAGAGAAAATGGAAGCATTTATAAAAGAAAAGTGAAAGGAATAAAAACATGGAAAATCAGCATGAATATAAAGTAACACAAGAGTTAAAATCTCAAACAAAACTTTGGTCTACGGTATCCATTTATGCAAGCGATTTGGTATTCATTGTAACTATGTTGTTTTTAGTATATGTTTTTCAAAGTGCAGTTGCTGTGTTTTTATTACCAATTTATTGGATAAGTTCTGTACTGTTAAGTATTTTATTAATTAGCCGAAGTAAGTTAAACCCCAAGAGAAGAATATATGAAACCATGATGCTCTATGCAAGAAGAGATCTTAATATATACAGAAGTATATACTCTAAAAAGAATACAGTTTCAAAAAGAGAGAAAGAGAATATGAAAAATAAGACAGATAAATATACATCTAATATTCTTCCAAAACGTTATGATAAAGAATATGAATGCTTTGTAAAAGAAAATGGCTGCTTTAATTTAGTAGAAATAATAACAAAAGATATTGTCAACGCAAGTATGGATGAAGTGGAATATGATATTGCAAAATTAGAAAAATTTAATAAGTTGGAGTATAAACCATATAAAATTATATCTTTAAATTTTCCATGTAACACAATGGAACAACAGAATTATTTGAATTACAAAATTGAAAAATGCAAAAATTCACATTTTCGACAATGCTTAGAAACGAATTTGCAGGAATTACAATGGGTTCAAGATAAGAAGAGTAAGAGAGAGTTTTATCTGATGTATTTTGCTGATTCCTTTGAGGAATTAAAAAAAATGGATATGGATATGAAAGTAGCTCTTAATATAGGAGAAGAAATGATTCGTGATATGAGCCAAGAAAAAAAGGAAAAGGTATTATACAGACTGAACAATATGGCTTCAATTTTATCCGGAGGACAAGATTATGTGGTTTAATAAGAAAAAGAAAAATACGGAAGAAATCGTTGATGAGGAGTTAATCAAGCGTATTGAGCCAAGAGGTGGAATTACATTTAAAAACGAAAAACATATTTCGACAGGAAATGCTTATATTGCATGTATTAATATATATGAATATCCAAAAATATTGAAAAGGCATTGGTTGAGTAAATTGTGCAATAAGCCAAACACAATAGCTCTAGTGGATGTGGATACTGAAAATATGGAAGAAGTGGTAAAAAATATAAACAAATCTGTTTCAGAACAACTATCAAGAATAGATCAGGCGAATAGTCATTCTGAACGTAGAGAATCTCAGAATCGAGTGAAAGAACTTGATTATCTCTACAATGAAATCTCTAATTATGGAGAGATTATGAAAGCATTGCGTATACGAGTTTTTGTTGCAAATCGAAATTTATATTTGTTGCAGGAGCAGGTAGATAAGATTATTAGTAAGTTGGAAGTTGATAAGTTTAAAGCGGCTGTGTTTCTCAATGAAACAAAATATGATTTTGAGAGTATTTTTGAGTCCTATAAAGAACAAGAAGAAAAACCTCATACGCTACCGGGACAAGAATTGACAGCTTCGGCAGTTGCCGGAGGAAATCCTTTCCATTTTTCTTGTTTGGAAGATCCATATGGATTATATTTAGGACAAACACCGTGCGGGGGGAGTGTTTTATTTGATATTTTCGCAAAAAGTGATACAAGATTATATTATAATAGCTTAATCATAGGTGTTATGAGATCCGGGAAATCTACTTTATTAAAGAAACAATTTCTTCAAAGAGCAATTTTAGGAGATTTTGTAAGAGCATTTGATATTACAGGAGAATTTACGGAGTTAACGAATACATTGGGAGGAAAAATAATAGCGTGTGACGGTACGAATGGAATCCAAAATCCATTTGAAATCTTGAAATCATCTGAATCAGATAATGGGTCTTTTGCACGACATATTTCTAAACTATCCACATGGTATAAATTTTTAGTGCCTGAAGCATCAGTAGATCAAGTTACTATTTTCAAGAATTTATTATATGGTTTATATAAGAAATTCAATTTGCTGCCGGATGGAGAACAGAAAATTACAGAGCTGTCAGCGGAATATTATCCAATTATGGAAGATTTTTATATCTATTTACAAGAACAAATGGATGTAATAAAAAATACAACGTATGATGAAATCGAAAGACAGGTAAAAGCACATGAGTTATTGCAGCTTCAACAGATGGAACGGATTTTTCAAGATTTGATAAGTAGTTATGGTCATATTTTTAATGGATACACAAGCTTTTCTAATCTAAAAGACGTACAGATTATTACATATGATATGTCAAAATTAAAAGAAATGGACGATAGAGTGTTTGATGCACAATTATTTAATATTTTATCAACCTGTTGGGATAATTGCGTAACTAATGGAAGTATTATGAAAAAATTGTATGAATCGGGAAAAATCAAATGGGAAGATATTGTACATTTTCTAATCCTGATTGACGAGAGCCATCGATGGTTGAATGTTAAGAAACTTTATGCATTAAATCTCATTTCGATATATATGCGAGAAGCACCAAAATTTTTTGGAGGAATTATGATGGCTTCGCAATCAATTAGAGACTACGTACCGGATGAAAATTCATCTAGTGGAGTTGATGAATTAAAGAAGCTGTTTGAATTAACGCAGTACAAATTTATATTTCATCAAGATAGCAGTGCATTACCGCTACTGGATAAAATATTTGAAAACGTGCTAACATACGAACAAAGAAATCGTATTCCACGTTTGATGAAAGGTGAAAATATACTTTGCATCTCAGGAGATCGAAACATAGAATTTAAAGTATACCTCTCTAAAGAAGAGGAACGAATCTTTACGGGAGGGGTATAATTGAAAAAAAAGCTGATTGCTGTATTCACCGCTCTTGGAATTTCTGGTGCTATATTCTTAACAGTAATAATCATGATAATTGGTATGCTTGTATCTACATCTACTGAAAATAATGCAGATATAAATAATTTAGAAGGACTTCCAAGCTTCATTACCCAAGAAATGGTAATTGCAGCATTAGAAGAACAGGAAACACATGGATATCCGGCGGCTGTAACAATTGCTCAGATTGTGGCAGAATCCGGTTACGGAAGATTCGGTCCTGGGGGCGAAACTGGAAAAGGTCTATCTCAATTAGCATACAATTACAAGAACCTATTTGGAATGAAGGCACCTGCAGGCGATTCAACTCCTATTGGAATTGTGAATATGCAGACTGGAGAACAAGTTGGAAAAGATCATATTACAATTACGGCAGGATTTTTGATTTTTAAAAATTATACAGATTGTATCAAATATCGTTCGGGTCTTATCCAAAGAGTTTATTCAGATTTGGTGCAAAATATAACTGATCCGGATATGTTTGCACTAAAAATAGCATCAAGATGGGCTACAGATCATTCGTATGCATCTAAGCTCATAAGAATCATGCAACAATATGATTTGTACCGATTTAACAATATATCTTCAGATAGTGTAACCGGCAGTGGAGATGGATCAGTATCAAAAGGACAAAAAAGAATAGCAGAAATAGCATTGAGTTTGGATAGCTTAGGAGCTGAGGTAAATATGTGCCAAAAATGGGTTGCAAATGTCTATTTTCAAGCAGGACAGTCTCCAAGGCAATCGAGAGCTTGTGCTACTGAAGCAGCAAATGCTTTTTTGGTTTCGGGAAGTAAAGAAAATATCCCTGTAGGTGCAACAGTGTATGGACATTCTTACAGATATAATGCAAAATGTGGAAACCATGATGCTGGGCATGTTGGCATTTATGTTGGAAATGGAAATGTTGTTTCAAGAGAAAACACAGTTAAATTGCGAACATTACAAGAATGGATTAATGTGTATGGATGGAAGGGTTGGGGATGGAATGGATCTCAGGACTTTTCTAAAATAAATTGAAAGGAAATTGATTATGAGCAATAAAAAAAAGATGATATTTTTTTGGTATAATTTTTGTGTTATGCATAGGACTTATAATTTTTTACGTATAAGACAAAAAACATAGAAAAAAAAACCAGTTTATGAAACGGAAAAGGAAAATAAAAATGAAACGGAAAAAGAAAATGAAGTATCAGATATAGCACCGCCGGACAGTGTACCAGATATCAGAATTGAATATGAATATACAGATCAAATTGTAAAAGGACTTTTACGCCAAAATGATCAACTTAATTATTTTCAATATCTATTTTCCAGCTTCCTTTCCCAAAATGGAATTATAGATCAACTACAAGAAAAAATAGTTGTAGGTGTCGGTACACAAGTAGAGGATACAGATACAATGCAATTTCCGGTAGATGTTTACCTAAAAGAAGAGGAAGAACCGATTCAAACAAAGGTAAGCTATGATACAAAATTAGAAAATTTCCATTTCCATTTTTTTGAAGGATGAGTTAGAGCTGCACCAGTTGAAATTACAGACATAGATCAGGAGCTTCAAAAATATATCGCTAAAGATTTAGAAAAATTACAGAAAGAATTTGGGATGTATATATTTGAGGAGAAATTAGAAGCTACAAAAGCAAGAGTTACATCTTACGAAAAAAATGGAAAAGAGATTGTAATTCAAGTAGAACTAAATGACGAATATAAGACGTATTGTAAAATTTTTTATAATTACGAAAAAGGTAAAGCAGAGTATAAAAAGTGGGGATAGATATGGAAGGAAATGTAAAAAATGTATTTTTGATTACACGCAAATATCGAAAACCATACCACATGCAAAATCTGAAAGCAAGGTATAAAAGTAAAATTCTATTTACGGATTCGCTGGAGAATGCAGATATAGTTTTATGTATAGATCAGGAAGATAAAAATATTTCAGAGTTGATACAGGCAAAAGAAATGGCAATTCCAATTGCTTATTTTACAGAGGAACTTTTACCAGAAAGAATCATTGATGAGGAGTTAAAAGAAAGGGAAAAACCTTCTTTTTTAGAAATTGATTTTCCAGAGGCAGACCTTTGATTTTTTTCTTTTTGATACTAGGTGCTATTAATAGCACCCATAAAAGAAAGGAGAAATAATGGAATTTAAAAATTATAAATTAAAGAAAAAAATAAATCCTATTCTTTCACTTTCTGTAATAGTGGTTGCAATTTTTTATATAGTTGCAATTAGCTCTGGAATGTGGTTTCCTCGTGAAAGTGGAGAGTATGAAATTGCAAAATATAACACGAAATATGAAGTAGCTGATTTAAAGAGAAGTTTTTCATTGATTAATTGGGAGTATTCCAAAGAACAGAAAATGATGGAAATCCAATTCAAAGTAATCAATAAAAGTTTTGACGGCATTGAAAATTATTCTTGGTCAGCCGCAGAACGATTCAAGGGAAAGTTGGATATTAAACCGGTATATGAAGATACTAATATTTTAGTTGTACAGATAAAAGATATACCAAAAAATGGAATACTATATCTGTACGTATTGCCTTGAATGGGAATAATCCCGAAACAGAATTTTTCTTGAGGTTTTATGGGAATAGTACAAACATAAAAGCTGTTGAACATATTCCAAAAAGGAGTCAAAATGACTATTGCATTAAAGATACACAAAATGATATTAAACTCTATGAAGCTTCTATTTTAAAGAATAATAAAAATATAAAAATGCTTGAGAAAGAAATTAAAGAAATTAATAAATCTTCCTCTGAAATGGTAGCGAATATGGAATTTCTTACAGAGAAGGAAGCAGAAGAAGTTCATGCAGAAGTAGAAAGATATAATTCGTTGATTCAATCCAATTTACAAAGAATTGAAGAATATGAAAAAGAAAATGAAGAGTATAACCAACGAATTGAGAAATTAAATGAAAAATTAAAAATATATGAATGATAGAAAGGTGGATCGGTTATGAAGGCATCCGATAGGCAATTAGAATATGCGAATCGAATTGCAAAGGTGTTAGATGTCGATTTGCCGAACACGGATGAACGCTCTGTTATAGGAGAATTCATTGCGAAACATAAAGATGAAATAAATGTTCGGCAAAAAGAAATTAATACACAGATTATACAAGAAATTGAGTCCAATATAAAGATTGTAGATGTTGCTAATCAAATGGGATATACCCTAAAAAGAGAAGGTAGGCATTATACAATCAAAGAACATGAGAGTGTTAGGATTGATGTGGACAGAAACTTATTTATTCGTTATAGCAACGGACATCGAGGTTCGGTTATTGATTTTATTTCAGAATTTAAAAATCAGCCTAAAAATGAAGTTATTAATGAGTTGGCATCAGAAATAAATTTCAACTATAATTCGCATGGTATTAAAAGAAAAGAAAAAAAACCGGAAGAAGTCCCAGCTTTGATTTTACCGGAAAAAGGACAAAATATGAAAAATGTGTTTGCTTATCTAACGCAATCGAGATATATCGATTCTAAAGTTGTTCAGGAAATGGTAGAAAAAAAACATTTGTATCAAGATCAAAATCGTAATTGTGTATTTGTATCTTATAAAAATCAACAGCCTGTTTTTGCCAGTTTATGTGGAACAAATACATTCCTGAAGTTTAAAGGCGATGTGAGAGGATGTGATTACAACCAAGGATGGTTTGTCAGCTATAACTCCGAATATTTATATGTTACTGAATCTCCAATTGATGCAATGAGCAAAATGTCGCTCATGCGAATGAGTAAAAGAAACTATCATGCCTTTGATCAATTAGCTCTTTCAGGTGTGACAAAATATGAATCGGTATTTGAACATTTAAAAGAAAAAAAATATAAAGTAGTTTGGATTGGTGTAGATGCAGATCGGGCAGGAGAATTTTGTTATCAAAGAATTAAAGAACAAGAATAAAAAAAGAATTTCCGGAAGTGAAAATTGTCAGAGATAGAACAAAATTTACAAAAGATTGGAATGATGAACTAAAATATTTATTTTCTAAAGGATATCGGTATGAAAATTATATCAATCCGAATGAAATGGTTCTGAAAATCATGGAAGAAGAGATGAAAGCATTGGCAAATTCAGATATGAAAACTGTTCAAGAAAAAAAAAGCTTATTGGAGCAATATGGAATACCTGAAGAAGTAGAGCAGTATATGTCACAGTATTTAGAACAACATTTTGATGAAGCAATTCGGGATTTTCGAGAGGGAAATCAAAAAAGTATTAAAAATGTTGTACAGAATTATAATCAAAAAAAAAGTATTCAAACATTCAGGGATAATCATTTACAAATGAAACACGAAATAGAATTTTGAGAAAAAAGAAAGTAGGTGCTATTAATAGCACCCATTTCCAAGGAGAAAAAAATATGGAAAAAAATAACTTTGGAGACAATCAATTATTGGGTTTTTATGAAAATTATGCAATCGTATTTTCATTCGAAGATGAAAAGCTTTATTATTACGAATCAGAAGTAATCGAAGATATGATAGGCTGTGCTGTGGAAAAAGATTTATTGAAAAAGGTCGATATGTTGCCGGAAAAAGAGCAGACTGAGATTTTAAAAAAAATATCTGAAGGAGTAATACGTATGGCATATGTAAAAAAAACCATCGAATAAACAGAAACAGGAATGGGAAAAAAGGGCAAAAGAAAATGAAAATGCAGCAT
>ENA-OQAN01000117-OQAN01000117.1-human-gut-metagenome-genome-assembly--contig:-NODE-117-length-41200-cov-2.520780_pt1 | contig 41200 bp, 81 predicted proteins | sample MGYA00242735_ERZ504527 | MGnify/ENA primary metagenome ERZ504527 (study PRJEB26092, sample SAMD00036230) | human gut metagenome | host: Homo sapiens | study: EMG produced TPA metagenomics assembly of... | reverse complement strand
CATTCGCTTCTAAGTACACCTAAATAAATCATCAATTGAACCAGTCTCAGGATCAAAGGTATAAAACTCTGAAAGGCTTTCCATCAGGACGTTTAAAGTATGCAAGCTGCATAGCCATTGTTGACTTACCTGTAAACTGCTCTCCATATAAAATCATACCTAACTTACTCTGTGTAACTGACGCTTTTCTTGCTTTTGCCATTAAATAATTCCTCCTAATCTGTTATTTCCACTTCATATTTATATAGTGCTTGATATAATCTCACAGGTATATATTCTCTATATACATCTGCAATTTGCTTAATTAATTTTTCTTTGTAATTTTTATAAGCATAAAATGCTTCTTCTACTGTTGTATATTCACCAATTGTTATATTTGATTTCCCAAGAATGAGATTAGAACATCTCGCTCTAAATAATCCTTTTTGTTTGTGGAAATCCACTCCTATTGGATATTTACCTCTTGCTATATTATCTTTTGTAAATAAACTATTAATTGGTTTAGGTACAAAGATACAGTTTTCTGGTGAATAAATACGATTATGTTTTGTAAGAATATCTTTATCAAGAGACATATGTTCATCTTTTACGGAATAAAAATTTTCATCATACCAATCTCCAAAATTCTGATACTCTAACCACAAATCGCATACAGATACATCACTATAGACATGATTATTTTTATACTTTTCAAATTTATAACATCTGTTTAACATTTGTCTCCATGTATCATATTTTTTGCATCTACTTTTATGCTTACCATTTCCGAATGTTCCAACGCCACAAACTAATGTAGCGTTGGAGTTAACATTACTAATCCCATGCCTCCTCAGAGTCATCATCAAGACCATCAGCACTTCCCCAGTCGTCATTAGAATCAGAACCAAAACTCTCCTCTGCCTTATTTGCATTCTTAATCTTAGCAATGGCTTCTGTTACATTTTCCTCTGTGTAAAGTTCTTTATCAATTGAAGAACCCTTTGCTCCTGTGATAATAAACTCTCTCTTTGTAGGTGCAGATACTTCTCCATGCTATCCTCTTCACCCCAATCATCATCATCTGTTGTAACTGTCTCTGTCTGAATAGAAGAAACCATATGTCCACTTACCTTAATTGCATTATAAGTGTTAAGTGAATTCTTAAACTTTTTAGCAAGAGCTTTATCCTCAATGATAAACTGAACATCCTCAATATTGCTGTATGTAACAATCTTTGCAAGGACAATAAATCTACCTGTTGGCTTATCATTATCATCCTTTTCCTGCTCGATACCCATGAAAATAATTACCTGGTTGAAATCGTTCTGTTTCTCAAACTTCTCATCATCGAAGTTGACCTCTGAGCAAAGTGAAATCTGATTTGGAACAAGCTTTGTAGATGTTCTCTTATTACCATTGTCATCTGTGAAGCTGCTATAATCAAGATTTCCACGAATAAATACGCTTGCACCATCCTTCAGATTTTCCTTAACTTCCTTACAAGCATCAAAATCTGTAAGAATCTTCTTGTCATTAACTGTCTTACCCTCAGAATCGACCTTCTTCTTTACACCAATATTCTTACCAATCATACGATAGCCTTCACGGTTATAAGAGAATCTATCAGCCCAAGGTACTTTTACAGTATCAGCCTTTTCGCCCTTCTTCTCAGCTCTCTTAGAGAAATAAACATTCTCCTGCTCCATTCCCTGAAGATTGACATATAATGTCTCTCCATCAAGATAGCTTGTACCAAAATTAAGCATTCTCATAGGCTTGCCACTTTTGGTCTTAATCTCCTTAAATGCTGTATCCTTCTCCATACCAGATACAACTCCCTTTAACTGGAACGCACCCTTTGTCTCAGGTAAATCAAATAATCTTCCTTTTTTCTTTGTCTCTGCCATTTAAAAAATGTCCTCCTTATAATATGTAATAAAATTTTTTGATAACTATATTTGAACAGTCTTACGACTGGAACACAGAAGTTAATTTATATAAACATCTATGTATAATCAGTGATTTTTGAGCGCACAAACCCAAGGGTATGCTGTTTACCACCCATACAAATGCTTTCCGATTTTATTTATTCTCTTGTTTGTCTCGATTTTTATATAATTTTCAAGACATTTTTGTTTGGAATTTTTGAACTGATTTGTTCAAGACTGATTAGATATTATCTAAGATATTTCCTGTTACTTCATACATTTCCAAATCATTTAATTCACACCATGATTCAAAGTTATCTCTCTGAACATACCAACCAACATTCATTCCGAGAAATTCATTCTCACCATTTCCATAAGAGACTACATTATATAATTCTACGTTTAGAATGTCGTTTTCAAAGATTAACTTGCCATTTTTATCATGGCTACCAGTACATCTACACAATGTCTTTGGATCTATTTCTTCAAAACCATCGGTTTCACCATGAGAATAGAATACTGTTGTTGGTTCAAATATTATATGAATTTCTTTACCATACATATCTAAACCTTTTACATAATATCCACAAACCCATTGACCACTATTAATACTCTTTGCTTTACATAGTTGTGTATCTAAATTCTTCATTTTCACCCACTTATATATTCTCTATTTATACAGTAATTCTTACTTTGATAAGTCTATATGGCTGATAGGCGTTTGGATATTTCTCTCTATCCACTTTACTGATAAACATATCATATGTCTAATCCATACTCTCTGATCCTTTAAGCTCTGATATACAACCATCTTTTCTTCTGTTTCTGTATTAGTTCCAATGGCAACAATCTTATAGAAACCACCTTTGAAATGTTGTACTGTGTCTCCTGGTTGAAAATCTCTATCATACACAAATAAATCATCTGCGCCATTTGATTCCATATGTCCTAAAATCTCAACATTCATTGTGATAAATTCACCATGTTTCAGAAGTTCTTCCTTTTCAATAAGAGCCACATTATCAACTAAATAATCATTCTCTTTTTCTTCACAAGTAACAATCTGTCCTGACTTCCAATTATTTGCAAAATCTTCATTAAATCTAAACTGTGACATCTTCTCACCTCCTCAAAATCCGAATGAAACAGTGATTTATTTATATGGTAATGTTTTTAGCCACTTGTTAATGTCTTCTATACCCATTTCTTCTGTCGTAGTTGCGTTTGGGTAATAGAATGTAATGCTATCTCTACTTAACCCTTCATCAAGTAACTGTTTCAATACAGACAATGTATTTTCTACACCAAGATGATAAGCTTGTTTCTGATCTTCATTATCAAATGATTTGTCTACACTTTCATTTGCTGAATCTATAACCATTTTCACTTCATTCGGAATATTGCATCCCCAAAACTGTATATCATCTTCAAATTCTGCAAACATAATTTTCCTCCTTTATATGTTTATTCTCTATTTGATTTTCATTTTTATTGGAATTGTGACTCGAATGAATCATAGATTATAAAACAATTCTATATGCAAGTTTCTTCGTAATAAAACCTGATTGGTGTAAGATCATACAAGATAAATGAATGTCATCATATATCAAGTCTGTCATTGTGCAATTCGATAAGATACTGTAACCACGCATAGACTTTGACTTAAAATAAACAGCTTCACCATTATATTCTTCAAATGCTTTGCAATATGTATCCCAATCTTCAACTTCAACAATTAGTGACTGATGATCTCTTATGATATTATCATGATCAATACTCAAATTTGTCTCAATTGCTTGAATCATATTCTCACCTCCAACTATATATTCTCTTATTTATATAAAGTTTTATCTATTTCCTAACTTCCATATTTTTATAAATAACTTTATGAGCACATCCGCTATTAACTAAAAGAATCATAAATAATATACCTGGAATAGATAATAAAAATACAACACTTGAAAGAAATTTACCTAAAATATTTCTATTTTTAAATAAATCAACAACAAAATTCTTTATAGAATTGAGAATATATATATTTTCGATATCCGCTTTGTAGGCTATATAGAAACCTGCAAATAATATACTCAATATTACAAATATGCTTAATAAAGAAATTACTGCATTAGAACACATTTTATTTCTCCTTATATTCAATCTACACCAAGAAATGTCAGATTCATTGGCTTTAAAAAATACCATTTATTATCAAAATATTTGATAAACGGCTAAGAACCATAGCCTCTATCCAATTGTTTTGTGAACCTTTGGGATTACCTTTCACTTGGATGTTTAATGGAATATTCAAGTTAATTACTCTCGAATATTCCTGTAACATATAAATCACACTCTTGGAAGAGTGGAGTGCTTAAACACTCCATAAAACACCCAAGGTTTTATATAAAATTATTCACCATTTACCAGCCTTGCAGATGCTTACAGCCAAATACAACTATGCTAAACTGTATATCAAGGTTTTGATAAATCTTTACAACTTTACTATTTACTCTTTTAACTTTGACTCATAATTTAAACTTTGAACTTCTGAGCGTTGTTATTTGAGTCTTACAACTTTAAACTTTACAGCACACACCTATCATTATCGTAGGCAATCTGATAATTAAAGTATAATTTCATATTTGATGTTATACATATCAGCCAATGGTTTCACCATTATCTTGCCGAATTATGTACTGTAGTAAGTTGAAATTATACAAATCATATAAATTAATCATCTTTTATCAATTCAATAATTTGCATTTTTTATTATTTTGCAGATTTCTTTTTCAGCTTTACATAAGTCTATATCTGCAAAAGACTGATGAGTTGTAGTTTAAAGTTTTCGGTAAACAGTGAATAACTTCTAATTAACTATTCTCTCTTTAATAGTTAATTTCAATCTCTGTTACAGCATTTGATGTGCTAAGTGAAGCATCTACTTCTGCTTTGAAAGATGCAATGCTCTCTTCTAATGTATTAATTTTGTCTAAAATCTTAATAGGATCAATTAACTCATATGAATTTGCATTGATAAAATCTTTCTTTGTCTTCTCGAAATCATCTGTATTAGTCTTGCCTTCCTTAGAACCGTAAATGCCAATTACATACTGTTCTGCTCTCTTTTCAAGGTCATCACCGTTCTGTTTGAGGATTTCAGCCTGTGCCTTATCATACTGTTTCTTTAATGCGGCTAACATCTTCTCATCAAACTCTACACCATGATTCTTCATTTCAATAGCTTCTGCCACTGTGTATTCAATACCATTAATAGAAACCTTTGTTGTAGCATTTGATAAAACAACTGCTCTCTTGATTGCATTTCTTCTTTTAATAAGGTCTGTTGCCTTGTCGTAGTAGCCCTGCATAACGCCTTCATATTCCTTAACTGGCACACCCTTAATCTTTTCATTGGAATGCTTGTTTGCTACACAATAAGTACCACCATTGATTGCAGAAATAATTCTGTCATCTACGATTTTTAACTCTGCAAGTGCCTTGTGAATTGTCATCTTTTCTGTTGTCATAATGTTCTCTCCTTTTTAACTTTGAATTTTAAACTTTATATTTTAGCTATCGCCTTGTTACACTTATATATTCTCTATTTCGATTTAAAAGAATTTCGAATTTACGTTTTTACAGTTCAATGCCTTCCATAGCTGCCCTATCAGCTAATACAGTCATATAATTAACCATATATTCAAACTGATTATTGTATGTATTTCTTGGACAAGTAGGAGTAAAATCTAATTCTCCATTATCCCATTTATCAAGTATCTTCTTCAATCCATTTACTCGAATCTCTAACTGATAATACTCAGCTTTAAACCTTTCCTTATAGTCGTTGCTATTCATCATTCTACTGTATCTTTTAATGTCATTTTAATTACCTCCACTTTAATATTCTCCAAATATAATTACCATCTGCTTGTATATCTACTATCTATAAATAACTCTTCCTTTGGTCTTGGATTCATTAAGTCACTGCTACTTAATTTAAGATGATCACCATAATATCCACTCCACGAACCACAACCTCTTACATTTACCTCTCCATCAAAACAGATACGAGTAATTCTATAAGCAGGGTGCTGACAACATTGCCAGTAGCTGATTTTGAAACAGTTGTCCGTATTTACATTCTCTAAATGTTTTGGTATAGAATCCCAAATCTCACACTCGTCATTGATTTGTTTTAATGTATATCCATGCCTAAGCATCACATTAGCTCTCTCAATTCTTTTGTGTCTTGTTTCACAAGCTAAAGCATCTTCAGGTGCATCAAATAATTCTCCACATTCAGAACATCTATATTTAATTACTTTCTCCAATATTTCACCTCCTCACAAGAAATCGAAAATTCTTGTGCTATTCTTCGTTATAATACTGAGCTAGTGATTCTCCATACCACTCCCAGTTATCAACTCCACCTGCTTCTAATGCACTTAATTTTCTATCTCTATCAAGTAAATCCTCATACTCTTCTTTGCTAATAGTCTTATTAGAGTCTTTAACCTTGACAGAATTGTTACCAATTAAATTACATAACTGTGTTGTTGCATCCTTAACCTGTCCAATTACTTCATTTCTTATAGAACTATACAAATTTTCATATAGATTCTCGCTCACTTCGCATTTAATAATATTCTGTAATGAACTGAGACGTTCTGGATTTTTAGATAACTGATTTTCTACATAATCATTAAATTTATCAGCGTATTTATCACCGACTTCTTTGATAATCGAATCATAAACTCTTTCCTTGATTTCATTTTTTATCTCGTCTTTTAATTCTCTTTCGTCACTGTATGTAAGTTCTATCTTTGATTTAATTTCACTCTTTATCTGATTGATAGCATTATCTTTTGCAGCATCAAAATTCATTTCTTCCAATTCTCTAATAACACCTTGTTTAATTCCTTCAAACACCTCTTCAAAATCGAATTCAAATTTTAGTGGTGTACTCATCAATATCCTCCTTATTCGTAAGTATTACTTTACTTGCATATTTCACAACATTTTCACTTGTTTCGTTATCATCTAAATATTCTCTGTAAGCATCTTCACAATGCGCACCTTCGCACCAATAATATCCATTTGGTGTAATGCACGATTTATGTTCCCCATAATCGGTTGCTGAACAATATTTACACAAACTTTCCTCGTCAGATAACTCATCAAAAGTCTTTAACATATACACCTCCTAGATTCACAATTTACATTTTGTTTACAGTTATATATTCTCTACTTTTCAGAAGATTTCTTTAGCTCTACTAATGCATCATCCAAATCCTTAACTGTATGAATAGCTTCCTTCATACTATTCATACCAGCAACAGCACTTGAAAAAGCCTTAATACTTTCAAATTCCATCTCTGAAATAGTTTTTAAAACATCAACTAATTTCATATCACCAATTCCAGATACCTTTGCTGCATTTTCAATTTGTTTCTTCTTCATTGACAAGTAAATCAATAAACTGTCTTACTTTATTATTCTCCATCGTTTCAATCTCCTTTATATGTTCTTTTATTTTTTGTTTTCCTACATGACTTGGATACCCAGAATATGAAAGTGCCTTATTTATCCACCACAATGTCTGTTCATCTACATCATCATATTTTTTCATCTCTTCTACTAAATTTCCGATATGTAACACCTCATTTCGTTTCTCTCCAACTAATACTGTAATATGGTTCATTGTACTGAGTACCAGTTTCAACTTTATAACCAAGTTCCTCTAATTTCTTTCGTGTTTCAGGTTTTAAACAGCCATCTTCACTGATTGAAAATTTGCCATCTGCAATTGCATCTCTAATCAATTTTGATAACTCTGCTAATTGCTGTGTAGTGTAACTATCAATTGCATTATTTGTCATTTTATTTGCTTCTGATGCAGACGGAATAACATTCTTTGGTGGCTGAACTTCTGGCATAGGTATATTAGAAGTAACTGCATCTTCACAACAATCTATATCGCTACAGCCTAAACAAAATTTATAACTTCTGCTAGTTATTGGATACTTACAAGTCATTTATTTCACCTCCCAAGGAAACCGATAATTCTTCTTAATCATGAATATCAAGCACTGTAATAAATCCATCCATATTATCTGTTATAGCCTGTTTATATTTTTCATCGAATTTTTCATCTTTGATAATATCTTTACCATTCCATGAATCTCTTGCAATAGCTGAACCGTCAGGAAGAATACATATGTAACATCCAGCTTGTTAATATTTAAAACATCGCTTTGTTTTGCTCCATCAACAAGAATATATCCATCGCCAAAACCCATATTCATAAACCAATCTTCCTCATGGTACATCCATTTAGGTGTAATATTCTCTTTTAATGTTGATAAAAGACTTGACAAAAATAATCTGCCGTTTCTATCTTGTCTGTCATAATAGCCCCAATTATAATATTCTCTATTTGCAGATCCTTCTTCATCTACTTTTAGTTTTAATTCAGCCTTGTACCTGCCACCGATTTGATAGTAATCCCATGTAAAAACTGGATAATCAATCTGCTTGTCTTCTTCATCTGAGCCATATATAAGTTCTGAATTGTATGGCTTCATAATTGCTGCAATTTTATTCTCACTTGGTAATTCTTTTGTGAGTAAATGAACGCAATAATGCATTTAATTTTACCTCCTGTTCTTATATTCTCTGTAAAAATTTTCAAAAGAAACGAATCTTTCTTCCTATCTATCTTTTTATAATCCTGAACCAAGTTACCACAGCATAATGGTAATTCTGCTTTAGCAGCTACATCTACAACTACCTTTAGACCACAACTCTCAACCTTTTCTTTAATCTTATTCATATTCTCCCAATTCCACTGAATTGCATCTTCAAGACCATGCTCCTTAGTAGCTGTCGTTGTATTAAGAGGTGTAATTTTAACACAAAACACATTCGGATCAAGACCATATAACTTGTTTGGATCAAGTTCCCATCCTGCTCCACAAATAAAATTCAGAGTGATAAGTCTATTGTTATTCGGCATATTATTAAATTCTTTCTTCATCTCTTCGATAGTTACAACATCAGCACCACCAAACAGATACTTTCTCTCATCTTCATTTGTGCTATTTGTTGAAATTTGAATGTGCATAAATCCGTCAAGATACTCTTTTACAGACATAACTTCGTCCTTCAGAACATCAACTGGACTCTTACCAAATACTTTCACTTTAGGAAGAATTGTGTTGTAGCAAGGCAAGAAAGTAAATCCTTCTCTATAAGTTTTCATATCTCTCATTACCTGTAAAATATTTTTCCAGTTATATTGTGGTTCTCCCATACGTGCAAAGCCCACTTTAATCTTGTCGCTCTTTGTGACCTGTGGATGCTGATTAAATACAAATTCAAGCTGTTCCCACATTTCTTCTGTAGAAAGATTTCCGTGAAATCCTAACTCTGGTACTAAACAGAACTGACAATGCTGTGGACATCCGTACTGTGTACTAATCGCTGTAAGCCACTTTTCCTCAAACGGAACGAGATTCTTTTTAATCAAATCTGCATCATCTGTCATAATGATTTCCTGAGATTTTCCTTTTGTATTTACATCCTGCATAGAAGTAGTTTCAATGTAGAAATTCTTTTCTTTATTATAAAGAACATAAACACTACCACTTGGATATGCGTACTCTTTTACTAATTCAAAATGTTTCATTTTTAATTCTCTCCTTTGTCTCATACAAAATTTTATAAGCTGCACTCAAACCAGCTCTATCGTCTAACATAATGTTGTAATAGATTTTATTGCCAGTGAAAGGGATATAAGGTGGTGAGTCATTTATGTAATCAATATGAATTCCAACCTCTATACATTTATTCTCCATAAATTCAAATTTTGATTCGTCACAACATGTACTGAGAATCAATGTACATCCCATATCTTTACATTCTCTTAATAGAGTAATAACTTTGTCATACCTATATCCTTTGTCATAGTAATCAAAAATTGTATTATCAAAATCAAATGCAATTATTATTCCATTGTGTAGTTTCCAATTTTCAACCAAGCGATCTATACACATATCATCATTAAGATATGGATCAACCACAATATTGTTCAATTTCTTCATATTTCTTCATCCACACCTTTCTATCATTCTCTGTATAACCAAAGAAATATGGATAAAGCTTGTTATTGGTTGTGAAATAGTAATGATGATATTCACCATCTGGTAGGAACATAACACCTGGAATATTGATGGTGTTTTTGATATTTAAGAAGTTCTGATATGCATTTTTATTACCAAACATCTGTCTAAACGTAATCTGCTTAACACCAATATTGTGCATCTTGTTTATATAATCAAGACAATCTTCTGTAGTCATTCTTTCATTTAGTACATTAATAACTCTCAACTTAGTAGTTTCTCAATCTCAGGTAATATGACTTGCAATCGTTCCATTGCTCTTGTATCGTAAGGCTCAATGCTTAAGGCAATCTTTCTAAACTTTTTAATCAAATCCATATCTGTAGGAAGAATACGAGTATGTATATCTAGCTTCTTTCCATATTTTGTAGCCAGTTCATACATATGATTGTAAAAATCAATATTATTCTGCCAATCATAAAATGGATCTCCACCACCTGATAAATTAACAGTAGGTGCATTTGATTCAGAAATACACTTCTCTAAATGCTCCCAATCTATTTTATTTTTATCAGTTACCGCATTTTGCAAAATTGGATGATGCTTTGTAATACAATATTTACAATGGCAATCACATCCAAAATTTGTTATCACAGTAAACCCTCTGTTCTGCTCTGTATACATACTCTATATCCTTTCTATTTTATTTACATTTATTCTCTCAATCTATCTAATACTCTCATCAAAACATGTCTTGTAAGATTTTTAACATCACCACTATAAAGTCCACATTCAATGTCACAAGCCTTTAGAACTTCATCAAGAGTTTTATTCTTCTCTTCTTTTATATTGTAAGCACATTTCTGACTACCAAGAATCTGCATCACATCAGACTTCCTTACAAATCCCATTTCAGATGGCAGCTTAGATAATTCTTTTCGTAATACTGTTTTATCAATTAACTGTCCCATATGTTATTCTCCTATCTTATCAGCGACTTTTGCTTCACATATTCCACAGATACAGCCATTTTTCTCATCGTATTTTTCAAGTTTACTAATGAGATTACTACAACACCAGCTTGATTCATTAAGATGAAATTCAATCATGTCATCATCCCAATCCGAAGGAAAGTCCATTGGAAGATTTATTGTCCACTGTATAGTTTTGGTTTGTCTGTCTGCCATATAGTTATTCTCCCATTTCTATCTTCTGACCAACGAATTTCTGAAGCTGTTCATTTACATCATCAGGATAAGTTTTTACAACATAATCAGTACAAACATGAATTTTAGTAATAACACTATTCTCGTCATATTCAATACTTCCAAGTGTTCCACCTGGAATTCTGATAGGAAAACAACCATCCTCATAATCACAAAGCACATAATGTTTCCAGTGTCCATTAGGATCAAGTCCAGCAAGCTTGTCCAATTCTGTTGTGATTCCACAATAATATTCATTCATTTTTGAATATCTTGAATTTGCATATTTGTTAATCAGCTTCATAATACAGTTCTCCTATTTCTTTTATGCTCCTTATATAAAGCATTTAATTCCTGCTCTAATTTCTTTTTCTCCATAGGATTCTTACAATACTTTATTCTCTTCTTAAGAGTAGATATATCTTGTTTTGGAGGTTCAAGGCATTCAATAGGAAAATTATCACCAAAATGCATTTCATTAATTGTTTCAAGAAGCTTTGTAACTGGATCTTCTTGTACCTGTATGCCTAAGTCTTTATATTTTTGTTCAAGTTCATTTTGTATTTGAGCTTCTGCCATTGCACTTATCATTTTTCCTATGGCATCTATCTGTTTACCAACTATTAAGACTTTTGTAGCATCACTTATTTTTTCAAAAGTATCATGTAACTCTGAAATATCAATCACCTCGTTCTACTCTATGTCGCAACCTCTATATTTCCCTTCATATCGTTATTCCTCTAAATTTTTACCACATAACGGACAAAATTTTATTTTTAACATTGCCGATGCATATTCACCACCTGAACTATCAGCAAATAATGTGTTATTATAATAATGTCTGTCAATAGAAAAATTTCCTATTTGACAAATATCTCTATTACTTTCCCAGCTAATCTTTTGTCACTCTTCACAAAATTTACACATCACTTACACCTCCAATCTGCCCAAAAGAAAGAAAAATTTCCTTCTAATCCAACCATCTGTTATCTAAATAGTAGAACCCAAATACTACTCCACCGATTAAAACAATCCAAAAGATCCAGAAAATAATAATTGGAAAATCAGATTCTAGTCTTTCTATCGTCTCGTCAATAGTCGAATTATTATAAAATGATGTGTTATCAGAAATGGTTTTATCTCTCAAATCTGTAAAAATTGTTCCTTTGTATTCAGTACCAACACCATAATATTTGTACCTCACATGACTCGATTCTTTGATTGTGTCAATATAATCAGTATCAGGTAAATCAATCTTATTACTTGCGAAATTCACTCCACAAAACGATACTTCTTTTGCACTTAATATCTTCACTTCCAACTCTATCCCAAGTCCAATATGTTTCTGTTCTTGTATGAGTTTGTCTTGTTTTTCCACTGCCAGTTGTATATGTAACAGTTCTTGTATGCATCGTATATCTCTCTTTGACTTTTTCTACATACATATATTCTCCACCAATTTCAGGATATGTAACTGTATCTACTGCTTTCAAATCACCATATACAAACGCATTACCAACATTTGTGTCCATTCCATATTGGAACATTTCTTGACTTTCTATCTTAACAGCTTTGTTATAAATTTCATTTTTATCCATTTGATATTCTGAAATCTTGGAAGAAATCAGAATACCAAACAGAATCATAACTGCAATGATAGAAATACTAGCCAAGATTTCACGTTTTGTTATTTCAAAATCGCCAAAATCAAAACCTTTTCTACCATATCTCATATACTAATCCTCTTTAAACAAATCCTGTGGAGCATCAACTGGTGCATTGTAATCCAAATATTCATATTCCTGCACTTCGTATCCAAGCAATCCAAGAAACTGTCTTGTAGGGAACTTTCTCACATATCGCTTGTATTCCTTAATCTGTTTATTGTAATTACTGCGATACTCTGCAATCATATTCTCTGTCATAGATAACTCATTCATAAGAGTCTTATAGTTCTCATTGGACTTCAGCTCAGGATATGCTTCTGCAACTGCTGTAATAGCTGTTGTTACATTCTCAATATCTCCTGTTGATCCACGACCATCTGCAACTGCTGTCAATGTATCAGCTTCATGTTTATCGTACTGTTTTACACAATCAGCAAGGTTATACACAAGGTCAACTCTTCGCTTTTCCTGTACCTTAATATCTGATGATGCTGTATTTACTTGCTCCTCAAGTGCAATAGCTTTATTCTGCGAACTCTGTACACCAAATACAATCATCAAAATAACTGCTAATACTCCTACGCCAATAATTACTGGCACTTTCCAATTTGTGTTCTTCATTTAAAATCTCCTTTATATATAATATTTTTATTAGTTACACTGTAATATTCTCTTATTTGTTGGGATTCCCGTAGCCGAATGGCTTAGATATGATTAAAAATTTTCCAATGAAAGATTGGATTCTTACGATTCCTCTTTCTCATCCATAATTGCCCCACAATTAGGACAATATTTTGATTTCAACTTCTGATTCGCATAGTTCAATTTGTATACTTTCTTATAACAAACTGAACAATATACACCTTCATTTGCGCATTCATCTAATGCAAACCAATGACCATGTTTACGTGCATTGTCAATTGTCGTATTTTCACTTATTACATCATCATATACTTTATATACTTTTGCAGTCGCTCTTAAACCTCTTGATTTATTTGCATGTTCGAAAGCTCTCAGCTCATCTTTTCCGAGCCATTTGATCCATGCACCGCAATCATCACAATAAAGTCCTGTATTATTACCTTTTACTTCTGTATGTAATGAAATACTTCCGCATTTCTTACAACAATTTTGATACATATTTTTACCTCCAATATATTATTCTCCAAACTCACAAGTATCACATGTTGAAAAATACTTATCATGGTCTATGTAGCATTGTGGTCTGTTGTCATCTTTATTGATTTTAGCAACATCTTTGACAGTCCCTTTATCGAGAACTTCATTAAAGAAATCTATAACTTCTTCTTCGCCATTAAATGCGTATTTTTCATTCCAGTGTCTGATATGTTTTTCTAAGAACTTAATCAAATTTTTACTGAAAATATCTGTTGGATATTCATATGTAATTTCATATGCCTTGCCGTTTAATGTCTGTTTTACATTCATCTGTGAAGTAACTATACCGAAATATTCAAACTCAACTTCTAATACTCCCATCTCTTCTGTCTTAAAACGAGTAGACAGATTATAATTCATCCAATCATAATCATTCAGTGTGAGGTATGTATTGGTTCTATCATCTTCAATTTCATTGCTAAAATCAAATCTTCACTTCTAATCTTTTTCAAATTCATTTGTGCTTGTCCTTTCTAAAGTGGCGAAATGTTGCTTTCTTGTGAAGTTACTCAGATAAAATCTTCTGGAACATGTCATCTACTGAGTCCAATAAGTCATATCTCTTATCAAATGCTGCTGTTGAGCTTCTTGCAAATTTACGCTCAACCATGTCGATGTAGTAAGTCATTGTTCCATCATCGCCCATATAGAACTCATTCCATTCATCATCAGACATCAATCTTCTAACATTCAACTGGTCGATGGCAAGATTATCAAAGCTAACTACCTTAAATTTCTCAATAATATCTGCAAGATTTTCATATAGCCAATTCTGCTTTACAACAATGTTTTCATGATCTTCTGAATAAAAATTATCACCACGTCTTAAATGTTTATAACCAAGAATCAGCATCTTCAGATCATTATTCTCTAAAGCTTCTACATCCGATGGCTTTAATACCCCGTTGATTACATGAATGACCGCATTTGGATATTTCTTAATAAGTTCAATAAATTTTTCTGTGGGATTTACAAGTGATACACCAAGACCATAGATAAGTTTTTCATTAACAAGCTTTCTAATAAGTTCTTGTTTTTTCTCAAAATGAATCTGATTTACCGTCATGTTTACAATAATTTTTCTATCTTTGAGTTTCTGTAAGAATGGAATTAAGTCAGGATGACTTGTAGCGTCTCCACCACCAAGAGCAACTTCCTGATATGGATGAAGTGTGTTAATGAATTTCTCATTCAAAATATCTCCAAATTTTCCATCTGTTGTGCTACCTTCATGGCAGAATGGACATCCCATATCGCAAAAATTACAAATTTTTATATCCATATTCTCTGCAAAAGCTGGTACAAACTCATCATCTTCTGTCTCTCTAATCTTTGTTCCATCGCTCAAAATTATAGTTTTAAAGTTGCCATTCTTGTATCTTCCTAATAATTCCATTCTTAAAATCCTCCAAATTTTTATTTAATCATGACCATAATATCCAAATCCGTAAACTGTCTCGCCACTCGGAGTTTTAAATGATTCTGAATATGTTTCATACTCCATATAATCATAATCACCAAACTGCTCATATGTAAGAAATTCTCTCTCGTCATTATCCATTGACCTTTTAATTTCATCAGTAATAGGAATTAATTCATCATCCCATCTGCTCCAAACAAGTTCGCCATTCTTCCATTTATCATAATCTGAGCTTGTACACATGGTTAAGCTGTGTACAGAGCTGCTATTAGTTTCAAATACTCCACGTCTAATCTGTCTATTCATATCATTAATTTCCTTTCATATAAACTTCATAATTATCGAATTCTGGCTTTAAACCACCGTAATTTGTATAAGTACCCCAATTTGTTTCTTCTTCGCCTTCGTTGACATACATTCTGTCACTAAATTCATCTGAATTATCATTACCTGTAATAATTACCGAATTACCAAATAAGTACCTAAATAACTTATCTGAATCCGATAATACATCATTGACAAAATCTTCTGTTTCACCTGAATGATCAATGTAACCATCAATATCATAATAATATCTAGTTTTACCACCATATTCCCATGAATCTACTTTTAGTTCTGGAAGAGTGTATTCAATATTATTACTATCTAAAATATCCTTTAACTTCTGTAAATTTTCATCTGCCTCATCTTTGTCAAAACTTAAAATCGCAGTAATTAAATATGAAGCCTTATTATATAAACTATCATATTCATCATTTTCCCAGCCAAATTCACCAGTTTCAAAATCAATATGACTAAATGAATTATGTCTATACTTACTTTTTGTAATACAAATCGCATGTGTACTACTTGAATTAGTTTCAAAAGCACCCCTTCTAACCTGTCTCTTCAATTTTTTCTTACCTTCCTTAGTTCAATATTCTATCTTTATAACCAAAGAAACCTGAATTTACTGTCACTTGCTAATTAACATATTTTTTAATTCTTGCTCTCTATCGAAAACTAACTGACTATATCCTTTAAACCCAAGATCTTTTTCCAATTGTTCTATAATTGGATTTTCTACTACTTCGTAAATATGTTCTATTTCGAATGCTTCTAGTTCATCTTTGTAAACAATTCCATTTGCTAATGGAAATAAATCTACATAAAACCTTTTTCTCCAAAATGTTTTATGTCCTGTAAAGTCTTCTTCAATGTATCCACTTTGTTTAATCAATTCAGAAAATACAGTATCTTTATTTTTAAATTCTTCTACTCTATTTTCAGGAACTTCCCCATATAAATAGACATATCTACCACCAATACTATCTGCATATTTCCACATCCCGTTTATTTTTAAGTGTAAATATATTTTATGTATATAAACTGCTTTCATATTAATTAATCTACTTCCTATTTACCCATTCCTTAAACTCTTTGAAATCATCCTTTGTCATCACGACATCAGAATAATAAAAATCTTTATTCCTGATAATCGCCCAAATTTTCTTCAACTTCTCAAAGAACGGTCTTTGCTGAGTATAAAAATTACCGTTTGTATATGTTAAGAAGCATAATCGCCATCTTCATAATCATGAATCTTAATGTGAATACCTTCATCACAACCACACTTGCAACTTACGATCAACTCATCATCTTTGAAATTCTTAAATACTGCCATTTTAATATTCTCCATTCTTACATATATAAATGATATTTTCTTCCAATCTGATCAATAATCTCACTATCCATTGGTCTAAAACCAATTACAGTAAGTGTTCTACCATCTTCTTCGGGTTCTAATTCTGTATGACAATTATCGTATATTCTCCAAAAGTCTTTACCTTCCAGCATTCCTAATTCTTCTGCCATAGTCTTAGCTTTTAGCAACTGATTCTTATTCTTGGCTTGAAGAACACATTTTGTAAATTCGCCCTCAATCCAATTGTGAAGAATATCTTCGTCAATATACCCATCGACATGACCATCTAAATCGGTATTATTTCTAATAAACCAACTGAGAAATGCCATAGAGCCGTGGCTGACTTGAGCTGCGAGTTTCCCAGTTGACATATCTAAGTCTTTCCTAACAATTATAATTTGTTTATACGTTGTGATCCTCCTAATATAATTCATACCAAAAAATCTTATGTATGTGTTGATAACCATTATGCAATTCACCTTTATATCTGCGAATTGCTTTATTAGACTGTCGTTTTAAATAACTACTTCTTTTACCTTTATACCATCTTTTATAATATGGTTTAGAATTTTTAATATAGCCAACACCTTTAATCCATACTTCATCTTCGTATGTTACGGCTTGAGGATATCCACACGATACTCTTTCTAAATATTTGAGATGATTCTGATGTTTCAAATATCTCTCACGTTTATTTATTATCTTTTTCTTAGAACGATTCTTATAATTTTCTTCGTCTTGTTCATACCAATCACTGCAATGACCAAAAGAATAAACTTTGCCACCAACTTTATCACACCAAACAAACTGTTCTGATTTATTGGTTCTATCTTCATCTGGATATTCACCATATACCGATTTATACATTTCTGTTCTTAATGTAAAATCTTCAATCCCATAGGGACAATCTCTACATCTCATCGAATTACCTCTTGTATTTTATTCTCTTAACTTCCTGCCGCACCAAGGACAATACACAATATACTCTCTCTGACGAACAAATCCATCATCGTATTCGTCCCATTCAGAAGTTTCAATATCCAAATAGTATTCATTCGTCAATGGATCTACATATATCTGATTATCAGGTGAGTCATAATCACAACGGTTACACATAATTATTCCCTCCTATAATCCTCCTTTGGTCTATAACCACTTTCGTCATTCCAAGATTCATAGTAATTTACTTTCATTTTTCAAATAAATCTTCCATAAATTTTTCAACTTGTTCTAAAGTCCAATCTGAAAAGAACTCAAAATTCAACGCCTTACAATCTTAAACATCGTAATCTGTGTCTCATATGTATATGAATAAGGTTTCCACCATTTATCTCGTCTATCAGCAGGTACATAACTGTTGTCCCATTTTAATATATCTATGAAATACTTCTTACCAAAATCATCATCATAGCGTTTCTGAAATCTTAAAATTACTGAATCATTATCAAATCGAGTAGGATTATATTCTTTAAGACCATGTTCTTTTATGTATTCATCTGTAATAATAATCACCTCTTTCTATGTATATATTCTCTTTTCATCGGTGAAAGATCCAAAAAATGCTTCTTTAATTGGATTATTTATTCTCCCATCTGATCTACAATACTCTGCAACTTGTTAATATATATCTGAGCGTTCTTTTTATATTTAAGTTGCTTAATATCAGCAGGTACAAAAGCCAACTTCGATTCACCGAAAACATCATTATTCGAATAAACTTTCATAAACTGGTACATAGTTTCAACATCAATCCAATCTAAATCTGGTTGAAAACAAATCACATCACCTTTCTGTGGATGCAGTTTTCTAACCTTAATAAGTGTCTGCTTAAATAATTTCTTTTTCTGTCTATTGTTCATAATTTAATTTGTCTCCTTTACATTACTTCTAAATGATATTCTTCAACATATTTTCTTTTCTTCCAAAACTTCCACCACGGAAATTTCACATATTCTATTTCTATAACTCGAAGCATCTTGTCCTCATTTTTATCTCTATCTAACCTTAAAGCAGGTGAACCAAACATTGCTTCGGCTAATTCGTTAATAGAAATATGTTCTCCAAGTTTGTATTCCTGTTTGTGTGGTTATGGAGGATAATAAGAAATCACGTCATGTTGTCGTAATTCATATGTTCTCATACTGTTATTCTCCTTCGAATATTACTCTTATGGGCTTTATGGCTTCGTCATTTGTTGGTATAAGAAGCACTTTGTCATTTCCAACCTGATCTTTAAATATTTTTGGGGCTTCAACAAATGTAACTCTTTTTGAGCTATCACTATCCAGCCACTCTTTAAACTTTTTAAGATTTTCTTTTTCAGAAATTGCAGCACATGGACTTACTTTATCTATTAACTCTAAAAATTTTTGTCTTTCATCTTGTGATAACTCCATACTGTTATTCTCCTATTTCTACATGGTCATTATCCAACAAACCAAATTTTCGTAAATAGTACTGTTTGGTTTTATCATCGACTCTACAATAAAAATTATGTCTTCCTGACTTCTGCAAAGATAATGTATTAATATTAAGCTCTGCGTTCATAATAATCAGTAATTCGTTTAATGTAATATCATAGCAATGAAACGTTTCGCCTATTAGAAGCTTATAATATTTCTTCTCTAATTCTGTTGTTTCTTCCATATTGACACCATCCTACGCTTCTATATATTCCAATATCCAACTGTCGTATTTATTTTCTTTAATTAATTGCTGATATAAATTTATCCATTCTTGTGCTGAAAGACCTTTGTACCTCCAAACGCATTCTTTCCAATGTCTGTGTATAAAATGACCTCTTGTTTTTAACTCAATACATTTCACACATTTATCGTATAATTTCTTGGAATACCAATTCGATCTCCTTCTATTCCAGCCATTAATCCCGTTATCTATAAATGCTTCAGTCGGATCATATCTGCTTCTCATATCAGTAAGAGTTCTGTCGTATAACTCAGTTTTTGCATTGTATAAACAATGAAGCAGAAAATAGATGTCTTCATAATCATTTTTAAAATTCCATTCTTCAATATTTAAATCAAAATACATTATTCTTCATTCCTTACTACATTAAACTTAATTGGTAACATAGCCGTAAATCTACTCTTCATCCAAGGTTTTTCTTTTGTTGCAAATTGATCACCAAATTCTTCTGCTAATACAAAATCTCCGACAGTGTAGACAATAGAATATCCAGTTAAATCTTTTGGAATCTCCTTATTTACATTACAGGTTTTAAGATGAATCATTTTATCTATGCACTCACCCATTAAATCTTGAAAGAATACAAACGTTCCATCACAATTGCAACGCTGCATTGTGAAATATTCAAAATCTGCATCTGGATCATGCTTAATAATTACATTAAAATAAGGTTTGTCACCTTTAAGATAAGGAACATCTATTAAAATTGTTCCATCTTTGGTGTAAGTAATAACCGTAAATAACTCTCGTATATCCTGTTCAATCATGGATTCATATTTATTATTCTCCATGCCATTACACTGACCTGATGCAATTCGTTCTTTTACAAATTCTAATGATTTACTCATTGTTATTCTCCTATTTACTCACTCTAAATACATTTGCATCACCAACTGCCAAATCTTTTTCTTCAATAAAAGAATTAAAATACTCATTATTCTTAAAATTATCTTCTAATTTTTCGGTAATAATATCATCCAACCGACCAAAGAATTTTACAGAAGGATAAAACGCTGGATATTTCTTTAAACGGTATTTATTAACATTCCCTCTTAATACAGATAATCCATGTCTTCTACGCTTATTGTTGTTCCAATGAATAGGATCAGCATAGAAAGCATTTTTGTTTCTTTCATACTCTTCCTTTTCTTCCTTCGCTAATCTGTCAAGTTCTTTTTCTCGTTCAGTTTTTGAACGAGGCTTCATGATTTCTTTGACATTTTCTCGAATTATATTATTCGCTTTTGCTTTTTCTGAATTACTCATCTTGTTATAGTTCATAGCAGCTTCTAAAAATATATTTTTCAATTTCTCACCTACTTTCATAACCAAAAGAAACGTGGTTTTCCTATTGGTTTATTCTCCTAATGGTCTTTCATATGTAACCAATTTTTCAACAATCAAATCCTTTGGTAATAAATCTTTACAGAAATATGCCGTTGCAAATGGACTACCTTTTACTACAGAATCCATATGTTCTTTATTGTGATAACAAATTCTTGCATCAAAACTAAGAATCTGAATACCATCTTTGAAATATTTATATCTTGTTTTACCTTGCAGGGAATTAAGCGGTAGAAGAACCGCAAACGGTTTGTTGAATGAATAAAGTCTTTCTAAGACTTTATCTTTGATTGAGAAGGGTGGATTGCTAACTATGATATCCCATTTTTCAGGTTCGTAATTAAAGAAATCTTGACCTTCAGCTAATGAACTTCTGATTACATTGTATCCTTCCTCTTTTAGCCTGTTGTAGAAAGCAGACCAGTTTTCATCAAATGGACACCATATAATTTTATCCTTTGGAAGATATTTAATAATGTGATCTGTTGCATAATAGGGCGTGTATAACTCATTATCTTCCTTATCTGATGTTAAATATCCAATATTTAATGCCAATATTTGTTCACCTAGTAGCTGCGCAGCTTTACTCACATGTGAACGTTTTTCCTTTCCTTGTTTTGTAATTACATTGTTATATTCTCTTATTACTTATAAATCTTTGGTAATTTTTTAAAGGCAACTACATCATCTCTGAAGCAAACATTGTCCTTATAAATCCTTTTATCATTTAAATGAGTTTCATCGTTATATCCATATACTTCATATGTATTGTAAACATCTAATCGTCTATTATCTTTCCATCTTAGTGTCTTTTCGTCCCAAAATAAATCCATAATATATGCTTGTCCTGGTTCTTCGCCATATCTAATTGAGCATATATACCAACCACGCTTTTTAGGAATATGTTTAGGATATGCTTTCCATCTATTGAACATATTTTTACCTCCATAGGAAACCAAAATTTCTTGTTATTTTTTGTCCAAATAAACTATATTATCTACATTATAGTGAAACCCACCTATCTCTCCATTAAACCTACCTTTGACATACCACGCATAAGGACTGATACCTTCATTCATTTTCTCTGCAAGTTCATCAGCTTTTCTTTGATGTTCATCAGCTTCATTTTGCATAGATATTTTTTGAGAATCCCATATAAGATTTGGAGTTGTATCTACACACTTTCTATACATCTCAGACTCTTTTATATATTCTCTTATCACTTTTGTCATTTTGGGAATATTGTCTTTTAATATTGGTTCATTGCTAAGTCCATATGGATATAGGATTAAAACACTTCTGTCTATACATTCCATAGATATTAATTCTTGTACACAAGACTTTGGTTCTATCAAATTGTCACCTCCCAGATATTTATTCTCTTATTTCAAATAACTTTTCTACTGCTTTAACTCGCTTTGTATTGTCAATCGTTCTTTTGACTTCCTGTTGCCAAATACATTTCCATTCTAAAGGAGCTTCATGCTCACTGACTAAGACAATATTCCTCTCACTCATCTTCTCAGCCCAATTCCAAAATCTGTCATAATCAAAGTTCTTACTTGATCCATATTGTTTCGTACCCTTATATGGAATATCGCAATAAAATAAGCAGTCAACTTTATCAGAATATAACTCTTCATAATCTCCACATTGGAATTGAATATCTTCTAACCTTGGAATTTGTTCAATTAAATTTTCTTTTGCCTCTTTATAATAATTTCTTATTATGATATGGTCTGTTGTTTTACTCTTTGAATAATTTGTTTTTGCAAATCCACCATCATAAATCTGCCATTATAAACTTCCAAGAAAGCCGATAGCACCGATATACCAATCAGGATATGTATTTAATCCTTTGTTAAAACATTCCCTTACTTCTGAATAATGTTCCCTTGTTAATTCATCTGGAAATTCAGTAATTTCTTGTACATTCTTCAGCAATGCAATCAAATATTTTTGATTATCTGATGCGATTTTTGTATCACACTGAACTTTGTCGATTACATTACAACCACCGCAAAATGGCTCTATGTATGTTTTGATATTATAATCTCGCAATCTTTCTTGAATAATCGGTAAAATGTTATCAACTATTCGAGACTTTGAACCCATATATTTCATAAATTACTTGGAGTAAGGAATTCCTTTTTGTGTACACGAACCTCGTCTCCTTTCATTATTCTTATTCTCTTAATTTTCCCAATCTAATGCCTGACCGCATTGATCACAATATTTAATGTCGGTATCTTTGTAACCATCATCACACAATAGTTCTCCGCAAGTAGGACAATACCATTCAAACGGAATTCTCTCTCCACTATTTTTCACTTTCTTCGGTATCTGCTTTTCGAGTGCTTTTATTGCCATTCCATAAGCATTTTCAAAAGAGCATCCCCATGAAGTATCACATGGGATTGCTTTACCGAGTTCATTACAATCATATTTTAGTTCTTCAATAGCTTCGCTTTCTGTCATTTGTCACCTCCTAAATCACCAATGTGCTTCTTAATCTTTGTCCAAATTTAAGGTTACAACCCCATTTTCATAGTCAATATTATAATCTCTTACCCAATATCCTTCTTTCAAATTGATAGTACTATCATCAAAGATAAATTATCATGACTACATATAGTGATTGTTTCATATTTATTCGCACATCCAGTCATTCCAAAACATAATGTCAATCCTAATACAACTGTTAAAATTTTCTTCTTCATATGGTTTATTCCTCCTCCTTCAACACAAGAATTGCTTTATAATATCTGCTATTGCATGAACTGGATTCTACTTTGTATCCATCATCCAAATAATCATTCATAGCATTCTCAAAATCATTGCTGTTTTCCATTTCTAAAATTACACAGTTCTTCATATGACTTATTCTCCTTTACTATATCCAGTCTCTTCAAGGAATCTATCAAATTCTTCTTTTGTCATATTGTTTGGATAATACATATCCACCACCATATCAAACGGCTTCAGATAATTATCCAATACATCTTCAGCATCTTCTTTTGCTTCCTGCATTTTCATATTGATATAATCTTCTCGTGTCATATTCCATGCTGTAGGACAATCCGTGACACTCGAAAATCTACAATATAATCCATTTGGTTGCTTTGATATAAATCCTGCCATATTATTCTCCTACTAAAATCCACAGTCTTCTTTTTCTACTAACTTTCAAGTTATCAATAAAATCAACATTATCTAACTTACCATAAGACTAGGCTTATTTCGTCTAATCTCACTGATTGATGGATAAATGCCTAATTCCACAAGAATTCTGGGAAGAAACCTCTCGTTTGTATAATAAGTCTTTTCCTGCTCAATTCTGTTCCAATCATTTTCATCTAATGCAAACATCTGTTGTGGTTCTGCTATTGGTTTTCCTATTACAACATTCTCTATATAAGCCATAATTCACCTCATTTCATATCCAAAGGAAATCTATGTTTCTTGGTAAAAATATTACTATATATAGTGTCTATATTTTCTATAAACACTATATATAGTATCTCATTTACGCCTGATACACAAAACTTGGCATTAGCTGTAATTTAAACAGATTTTTCTCATGCATTGAATCAATCTTTCTTATAATTCCAAACAAATCCTTTACAAGTTTTCTGCTTTCCTGAACAACACGCTTGAATACCTTGATGACTTACTCCCAAAGAATGTGCTGCTTCTGTTATACTTTGCCACTCTTTTATAATATTTCCATTTTTATCTTTTTGGAAAATCACAACTGCATTTGTTCTATTTGGAATTGTTGCACGTTTAATTACTTCTTCAATATTAACGTTTCCGTTATTATATGCCCAAGCATATCCACCTGCTGTTTTACAATTACCCTTACAACAATCCGAAATCTGTCCAGATGATATTCCAGTTATCTTATATGCCTCTTCCATACTATTATATTCTCTTATAATATTCTTGTTGGGTATATCTATTTGGACTACTTTTCTTTTATAGACACGTTTATGCTTTACTTGTAAATCATCCTTTATTTGTTTTGATGAAAATATATAATCATCAAATGTAATATTCTTTTGCAAGAGCTTTTCATAAAACCCTTTTACAATTTTTTCTTTTGTTTGAAAATTTGTATATCTAATAATTAACAATGGAATATTATTTTCACTACAATAATCTTCTTTTAATTTATCCAAATGTTTTCTATGCAAAAATTTCCTTCTTTTGCATATCAGACTCACTATTAAATGTAAACGGAAAATAATGCTGTTCTCCATGTAGTTCAATTAAAAATAAGAGTTTCTTATTTTGTGGATGAAAAATTGCAAAATCGAATGGCAATCTTCTTTTATATTTACAATCATCAAACTTATATTGCGTATCAAATATAATTTGTTCATCTGTCAAGAACTGGCTTAATTCGAACTCAGCTACAGAAGATAAACATCCACATGACTTAAGTTTTCCAGAAGTTAAAGACGATGATAAAGCGTTAATTTTCTTACCACAATCACAATCACAACTCCATAATGATCTATGATTTTTTATACCAAGAAATTCTTTTACAATTAATTTCCCAAATCTTTTTCCTTCTAAATTCTTTTGTGGTTTAATATTATCTCTTCTTATACATCCACATGATTGAGTATGTCCTGATTTTAAATGTCCTGCGGCAACTAAAATCAATTTAGGGTTGCCACAGTCACATTTACACCACCATCTCACATGTCCGCTTTTATCGTTGTCTCCACGTTTGATGACTGTTAATTTTCCAAATTGTAAATTAGTTAAGTCTTCTGCCATTTTAGTCTACATATCTTTCCATACCTGTTTTATAATAAGGAATAGGCATTCTCTTAAACCGATATTTTCTACTCGATTATCAATTTTCTTTTTAATATCTTTGTCGTCAATCTCGCCTGTTCTAATATATCTATCCATAACAGAGTATTTAAATCCCAATGCATCTTCATCTGTACTTCCACACAGTCCATCAGACGGAATTTTTTCGATTAATTCATTTGGCAATCCAAGTTCATATCCAATAGCTTTCACTTCTTTTACTGTTAAGTCGCTAATTGGTGCAAAATCTCCAACTGCATCACCCCATCTGGTTTCCCAAGATAGTAATGTTTCTGAAAGATTACACGTATTAGCGACACGACCATTTACTGTCTGCGATACTGCATAAAGCGTAGTCATACGAATACGAGCAGGGAGATTTGTAGAAGTCTGCTTTGACCAATGATCTCCCAACTGTGGTTTAATCTCATGCTTTAAAGTGCGAACTGTATTGCCTATATTTACAACACAACTGTCGATTCCAAGATGGTCTATAAGCATTCGAGAATAATCAATATCTGGCTGTTCTCCCTGTGGCATCATTACACCAAAAACTCTATCTTTTCCAAGAGCTTCACAACATAAGCCAGCAACAACGCTTGAATCCTTACCGCCAGAAATTCCAACTACTGCCATACAATCTTTACCATTCTGTTCAAACCAATCTCTAATCCACTCTACGATCTCATTCTTTACTTTCTTAGCATCAAAATTACTCATCCTTTATCTAACCTCCATAATTCAATATTACAATTTTCAAATATATCATTTATCATTTGATACACTTCTTCCCAATTTGCACCGCCACGAACACATCCAATTTTATATGGCATTGCAATACTCATATTTTCCAAAACTGCATATGATCTCAAATTTTCAAAACATTTTCTTAAAGCATTAATATCTGTATACTGTTTTCCGTCATAGCCATATGATTTTTGTGCAAATAAATTTGCATATATTCTTGCGTCAATATTAGACTGAAAATATCTAACAGAACCCAATAATTGTTCAGGTGTGTTAATCGAACAAAAACTATGATAATCTTTATATACTTGCGCATCATAATCACGGATCGCTTTTGCAACACCAGAATTAAAAGCACCTTTGCAATTAACCTGGTGCGCAATAATATCAGTGTTCGAAGTGAGCAAGTCTCCATCAATAATTTTAATCATTACTTACCTCCGTACATTCTGTTTCTGATATCCGCAAATGTATCTTCTCTTACTAACTCTCCATCTTTAAATACGGTAGTAAGTAAACTGTTATCACTCATTTCAAGTAACTGATCTTGACAATTTAATTCACCGTTATCATCGTATACTCTACAACATCCTTTATGAGATTTCTTTAAGTGACTTGTATCTGTCTTAGGATCTTTGAAAATCATTAACTTCTTGCCATCAATTACTCCATATGTAGCTTTCATTGCAATACCAAAAGTATCTCTTGTAACAACAATCATCTTGCCATTTTCAACGATTGCAGTGAAGCAAAAAGCTCCTACACCATAAGCAATATTATTAGCTGCGAAACCACGCTTTTCTAATTCTTTCCAAATATTTTCTACATTAGAAAGTGTGCAGCCATCACCATAAATAATACCGATATGCGGATTTAATACCCTATAACCTTTACCATTTACAGAACCACCAAAAATCTCCCATAACCTTTCAACTGTCTTAACTGAAATCTCTACAATATCACCACTATCAGGACGAACCAAGAGCTTTCCATTATGATTCATAATCTCTTCTTTACACTGTGGAAGAATATTATTTACCATATTCCAATAATCATAAGTATCTGAAACCATACTAAATGATGTATTTGGATATAACTCTGTTAAAAGTCTCTTAACGAACGTAATCTCATCTCCATCAATTGAGAAATTAGCACCCATTACAGAATGCTCAGTTGAGACAGCACCGATTCCAATACCATTGTTCTTACAATCGGCATTGTAATATCTATCAATATAATTAATTGCTGGAATTGTAGATGTCTTATTAAATGAAAGCAACCATGATGCTGAACATCTTGTAGCTTCATCCATACAAGACATTCCTCTCATGCCAAAATCTGCACAAGCCATATTTCCAGGCAATCCGTCTGTTGTCTTGTTATACCAATAATCTGCAATCTCACGATACATATAACCAATAGTTGCATGACAACAAGGTTTCCATAATTCTACCTGAAGAATACATTCAATCCACTGAACAAGCCAAGCAAATTTATCATCCGTATTTGTAATCTCAATACAAGGAACACCCATAGGAACAAGTGTACCTTCTGGCAATGCTCTAATCTCAAGTGGTAAATATCCTAATCTGTGAAGCTCTACAATTTTATCTAAATCATAGTTGTCTCTACCAATCTGTACGTCCATTGAATCTGTATAAAGAGATAACATCTCATCTTCTGACAATTCGAAGAAATTTTTCTGAAAATATCCCATTAAATATTCTTTGATAAATGCCTGTAATCCAAAGAAAACCATTTCATTCTGATTCTCTAACATTGATTTTCGAGGCACCCAATACGATACTAACTTGGTTAATCCCTTCGGATACATACGATCATGACACTGTTTATAAGTATCTGATAATAATAAAGCCATTGTGTTATCCATAATTTTAAACCTCCATAACTGTAATTTTTTCATGACTACCATTAAACAAGCTGTTTGTAGTAAATAATCTGTTCACTGTATTATTCTCCAAAGACTTGATCAACGTTCCTTTTTCTTTATTAAGAATTGAATTCTCTGTATGAGTGGCATACGCATAAATCTCAGTTACACCATGTTTCTTCAATTCTTCTGCACTATAATAAAGTGAACCGCCATATGCGATAATATCATCAATCATTAACACAGCTTTATCCTTCAAATCAATACCATTTGTTCTAATGTCTAATCCAAGGATTTTACCAGTCTTCCAATCTCTCTTCTTTTCACCATAACAATACGGTAACTCAGGGAATAAATCTGAATATCTCTTAGCTGCACCTGCATCTGGGAAATAAAGTACAAGATTTCTCATACCAATCTTTGAAATAGCTTTATCAACATACTCTTTTGGATTTTCTTTTACACAATTATTGAGTAATGCAGTAGAAACATCGCTATGAGCATCTAAAACATAAACTGATGAAAATCCTAACCAATTGATAAAATCGCAAAAATACTTCAATGTGAATACTTCATCATCATTTTTTACTCTATCCATTCGTGCATTAGGAATATATGGAAGAGACAAATAATAATCAACATTAGTAAAAAATCTTTCAAGATGTTTCTTTACTAACATCAAATAAAATATCTCATCGTTACTCTCATAAATCCATTCAATCCAAATACAAGGAGAGCCATCATAAGAGTCTTCCTCAATGTTGTTTATATCAATATTTACTCTTGGTGTTCCATCTGGAAACTTGTTGATTGTTACAATTTCGCCATTAATTTTAATCATATTCTACTCTCCAATCACTTCGATCTGACACATCTTCATAGTTGCTAACGCAGCCTTGTGAGTATCAGGTGTAACACCTGCACAACAACTTGCATCTACTGTAATATCAATTTCAGGATAATTTGCTCTAATAATAAGTGCATTTGAAACCACACAGATGTCGGTACATAATCCGCAAATCTCAACACTTTCAAATTTAAAATCCTTCCAGTTTAACCAACCGAATGTAGGCTTATCAATCAGAATATCGTTCTCAATATCAAAATCTAGCTTATCTGAAATTTTCCAACCAATAGTATTCTTTACACAGTGAGTAACAGGAAGATGCTTGCCTTCATATGTTTCTAAATAATTTTCAGGATGCGTATCTCTTGTAAAAATCACCTGCTTACCTGCATCCTTATACTCCTTAATTTTCTTTGCTACATTTGATACAATCGCCTGTGCTTCCTTTGTACCAAGTGTTCCATCAATAAAATCATTCTGCATATCTACAACAATTAATGTTTCTCTCATTTTGTTACCTCTTTTCTTTGTTCTTTCATTACCAAATGGCTAACGTTTACTGCTTCTCTCATAGCTTCTGCAAACTCATAAGCACAATCAGAAGTAAATCTTTCCTGCACTTTTGCAATATCATTTGTATCAACTTCACTATGATTCTTGCGTCAATAATATATTTTCCGTCTTTACATTGAATATCTACCATTGTCTCATCCGTTCCTTTCCATATCATAAAAGCAGCATAGACTGAGCAATTCATGATTTCTATCAGTCAAATAATTTACCTTTTCAGTTAATTCTTTATTCTCTTTTTCAAGTGCAGCTATTTTATTTTTCAATATATCTTCTGTTGAAAACTTCTGAGTTCCAATCTGCTTATAATCAGACGAAACAGTTTTAACAGAATAATTGCTAATGTAATCTGTTGTTCCATCGGAATATTTAATAGTTGGTTCAAAGAATCCACGCCTCTTGCACTCATCACAATGACAAATGGATGAAATATATCCAACTTTGCCATCACTATTTTCTACATAATCACCTTCATGAAATTGAATATCTGTTGTATTATTCTCTTCTGGAACAATTGGATCTCTGAAGTTAAGTTTTAAATATCCTTCACCCACATTTTCTTCACTAACAAATCTATACCCAAGGTTTTCGTATTTCTTAATTGTATCTTTTGCTTCACATATTTTTACACCAACTGTCATCTATTTATTCTCCTCATCTTCGCCTAAAATTTCCTTTCTTAATGAGTTCCAACCATCATCATAACCATCGCAATATTCATCCATATATACATCATTGTGTGTCTCATCTGGCAATTCTTTTAATGGACACCAATTTGGTTTTTCTTGACAATATCCATTTTCACTATCAACTATTCTACAAAGAGTATTATCATTTGGCTCATCCATTAATTCACAACATGCTTCAATACCTTCTTGTATTTCTCTACAAAAATTACAATCACAACAAGTTCCAGGCATATCTAACACTAAAATAGCTTTACTCATACATTTAATCCTCTTTTCTTTGTTTTTATATGTATTTATTCTCTGAAAACTCAGAAGAAATTCCGCTTTCTTTCGGTCTTGGTTTTTATACAATATATAGTATTTCTTGCAATTCCTTGATACTATATATTGTATATTATTTTAGTTTTCTACTGTCATAGATGTTTCCCATACCATAACCATGAGTGCAAGCCATTAATGTGAAACAAATACCTCTATTCCAATAACTCTACCGCCAATAAGACTATTCTCACTTACAGTTCCAACTCTTTGTACATCGTTTTCATAAGTTACATTTTGAATAGAGGGTAAATTAAAATTTTTTGCCACCGTATACAAGTAACTGAACCCACCAGCATTACCTACAGGCTGTGCCAATAAACACATTGCTACATGATCTGAATCATATACTCTATTACCCTGACGAAATTGCTTTCCAAAATTTATTTCACCGACACCACCAACTAACTGTGGTTTATCACCACAAGCAGAACTTAATCCACTTGTGGCTGATGAAAATTTACCATCTTCTCATCTGTACAAATATATGTATTGTCATACTGAGCCTTATATAAATGCTCAATCAACAAAGAGATGCAAGTTGTCACTATACTGTTACCGCTTTGTTTATATCCCTGAGTATCAGACATTCCAACTGCTTTACAGTTCTCATAATCAATATCATCGAATCCCATGAGCTGTGGCACTCTTTTGGCGTGAGCTTCCTCACAACTCTTAAATTGTCTCTTTCAACTTTTGGTTCTGTATTACCGCCACCACAAGTATGCATAGCTGGTGCAATTCCATCTTCGCTATATACTCTGCGAGACTGTTCATGCATTCTCTGAAACTTTTCGCTGCATAAATCAGCAATATGTATTGGTTCGTTTGAGTCGGCAAGAATCTGTTTTGGCTGTTTATAATCGGTTGCCACTAAAGTACCCATTACTGAATCCTGCTGATAAACTAAATCTCTGTTACCTAATCTGGTACAATTTTGTCCAATTGTTGTTCCTACTACATTCTTTTCAAATTTTGGATCTGTTATCTGAAGTCTTTTCTGTACTTCATCAGATAAGAAATATTTCTCCAGAACACTGCTATCTGTTTCTAATAAATCCTTTAATCTGATTCCTGTATCAAAAGGCTGTGGAAATTCAAAAGACTTGGTATCAATATCCTTACGAATAGAGATACAGAAGATTCTATTTCGATTCTGTGGAATACCTGTATTCTTTGCATTGATTGTCTGATAATATGAGTTATATCCCAAGTTATCAAGCCGAATCAGCCAATCCTTAAAACTGTCAATATACTTCTTTGATACAAGAGCATCTACATTCTCCATAAGCAAATACTTTGGTAATGTATTATTCTCTTTTGCTTTTACAAGAAGTCTCTCAACTTCATACAATAAACCTGAACGAGTTGATTTAATGTTGTGGTTGCCACAATTAGGGCATGTATAACGAGTATCTACGTCTAATTCAGATGGATCATATTCACAACCACAATCATGACATGTCCACTTTAATCCTTCCTGCTTACCGGCGATTGACAAATCTGTACATGGAGTCGAGTATGTAAGTAAATCACTATATGGCAGTGACTCAATCTGCATCATATCGCCAAGATTATGTGAAATATGGTCTGCTAACCAATATTTCTCAATACCTTTTGCCTTGTTCTTCTTTCGTGAAAGCTTCTCCCAATCATACGGAACATCTTTCTTAAAATCATATCCAAGTCTCTTATCTGTAAGCTGTTTTACCATTTCTTCTTTACTTGGATAATCTTCATAATTTTCAATCATCTCATTAGTTAATCCACAATGAATTGCAGCATAACTAACTACTACTTCTTTGTCTAAATCTGCTGTTGCAATCATATTTGCATTGAAGAGATGAGTATTATCAATTCCCTTCATCTGCGCACCAATACCACTGCAAAGCTCAATTACACTTAACTCACAATAATTATTTTTTTCTTTATTCTCTGTCAAAATCCTTTAATCTACAGAGATTGCGCAATCATTTATCCTAGAATTTACTGTTAATTCCTTTCTTCTTAATTATTTTATTGTAAAATCCTATGGAATTTGCACGTCTGCAAAAACCATAAGAAAAAAATATTTCTTGTTACTTTTACTTTTGGGAAATTTGGCTGAGTCGCCAAGATAGAAATTTCTATGTATGATTATTCTTCGTCTTGAAATGATTTAATTCGATTTTCTAAATAATCAATCTCATCATTCCAATGGTCTATTAGCATGTCTTCGATTTGATGCTTTGCATCTTCTATACTGTCTGCAAACAACGTATCATATTCAACATTTAGTTCTTTTGATACATATATAAATATGTTTTCGTCTGTCTCATCTTGTACAAAACCAGCTACTACATTTTCATCATCTTCTTCATAAAATTGACTAAAATGTAACCTGTAACATTCCTTACCAAAGTCATTCTTTTCACCTGTTTCCCAATATTTCTTCACTTTATCACCTCGCTTAATTTGGCTGATCAGCCGTGAATAGAATTACTTCTATATTAGATTATTCTCTATTTGAAACTTTTTTTAATTCATCTTGAATCATCTTCTGCATATCTTCTTTGTCAAAAGATATATTTGCAACTGGAATAACTTTTGCATTTAGATTAACATCACCAATAATAGCTTTGTCAAACGCTTCTAAAAACATTTCTGCAATTTCCTTTTCATAATTACCACATATACCTTTGAAATCAATATCTGCAATTACTCTTGAAAAGAAATCCTTGAACTTGCCAGCGCTAAAATCTCGTTCATATTCTCTCGGAATATCAATTGTTATTTTCACTCTCTCACCTCGCCAACTTTGAACCATAATATGTGATGTGTACCTTCACTTTGAAATACTCACCACAATTATGACATTTTACTTTTACTTCTTCACACCAACCTTGTGTTACCAAATTCATCAAACCATATTCCATAAATCCATCTTGATATTCTTTCTTGCAATATGGACATTTTGGATATGTAAATTTACTTTTTCTCATATTTTACCTCGCTTATTCTCTGTATGGTTCAGGCAACGGCATCCAAGCTTTCATGCCACCATTAATTCTTCCCCAAAACCATGTCCCATCATAGCGTTGTCTTTGTACTTTTGTTACCATGCCTCTATTCGTAGTAACAAGTACATTAATTACTTTCTTACCTTCGTATCTTTTATCATCTTCGGGCATTTGTCCTTCGACACATTTAATCCATTCCAATTATTCTCTCACCTCACTGTCCAAAGATTTCCCCAATAATTTTCAACTTAATACTCTGACCAAATTCTGAACCAGCAGCTTTTGGATGACCACCGCCACCAAATAAACTTGCTACATCTTTACCAAGATCAATATCTTCTTTAACGGTTCTATAAGATACCGTACAACCATCAATATCAATCATTGCCACAAAATCAATTTCAGGATGCATTTTACAAAGTCTATTACCTAATTCACTAACAAACCTATCTGCAAATACAAAACCACAAACCTTACCACACATAGGACTGGTAAACATGGTTTCATTCTTCTCCTTGATATATCTATCAATTTCATCCTGCTTAATCTTCAGAACAACCTCATCTTTAGCAGATAACAATGGGAATATTTCACCACGTATCTCCGAAATACACCAATGAATAAAATCATCTCGACCATACAGATAAAGTAAATCGTTCACCTGCTTACAAATAACTCCATCTTCACCAAGTTCTGACCATCTCCAAGTGTCATAATCTCTCACTAATTCAGCAAATCTCTCTAACGCATTATTATTCTCTAACTCTTCACTCAGGCTACCATTCATACCTAACCAATGATAAAACAACATAGTTCCCGATGTTTTAATTCCTTTTGGAATCTTCGATAACTACATCACACCAATCATACTTATTTAATCCAAGAGCTGTTGGATGATGATCTAATAACTGAACATTGCCTCTTTTATTTAGCAACTCAGCAGTTTCTTCATTGACACGAATATCGGTAATATAAATTGGGATTGTGTCGTCCTGTTCTGTTTCCAAATATTCCTTTACAGTTGAATCAATATTGTCGTAATCACAGTATGAAATATCTACATCTTTACCAAATGCAAGTTTTGCCAAAACTGCACAACCGATTCCGTCTAAATCACTGTGGCTAAATAATCTTACCATTATAATTCTCTCCTAACTTCATCCATTCTTTTGTTGTCTCAACATATTTAAGTAACTCACTTTTCTCGTTTAGATATACACCTTCAATTACTAACTGTAAAAGACAATTCAGTGTATTCCCTATTTCTTTTCCTGGCTTATATCCAATCTCAATCAAATCATTGCCATTAACAGCCAAATCTTTCAGTGAGAAACATTCGTCTTTCTGTAAAACTTCCTCTAAGATATATTCGATATTGTCAATTTTCTGAAGCCTACTCTCTTGCTCTGTATAAGCCTGCGCTTTAATATCAGCTCTACGAACATTCAGTAATCTTCTAAATTGTTCTTCTCCAATCTTATTGAGCCATCTCTTGATATACTTTTCACCCACTTCAAAAGTTGCATCATGATAATAAACAAGCTGCACTACTTTTTCTCTTGTATCATTATCAAAACGAAGTCTTTTCATAATTGTATCAGTCATATCAGCACTGACTTTTCCATGCCCTTTAAAATGTCTAATGCCATCCTCACCGTCTTGATAACAGTGTGGCTTTCCTATGTCATGAAAGAACACCGCTAATGACGTAATTAAATCTATTGGATTTAAGTCTTCTTCACAATCACAAGAATATGCTTGTACTGCATGTACGGTATGATTCCATACATCATACATGTGATATGGATTATTCTGTTGAAAGCCAAACATATCTTTAAATTTCAGGAATGAACAATGAGAATACTTCGTGATGTAAGACCATTTGTACACAGAAATCACTCGATGCAGCAATTTTACAGAACTCACTATTGATCCTTTCAATAGATATATTCTCCAAATTCTTATACATTTTAGAGATATTCCAATCTGTATCAGGTTCAAGGACAAATCCCAGTTGTGAAGCAAACCGAATAGCACGTAAAATCCTTAAAGCATCTTCTGAAAATCTATCCTCTGCTCTACCAACACATCTGATTTTATAATGCTCAATATCTTCCATGCCATTAAACGGATCTACAAGTCCAACTTCATCATTGTATGCCATCGCATTGATTGTAAAATCTCTACGCTTTAAATCTTCTTTAAGATTTCGTGTAAATGTTATGCTATCAGGTCTACGACTATCTGAGTAATTACCGTCAATTCTGTAAGTGGTACATTCATATCCTTCACCGTCAATTATAATGGTAATAGTTCCATGTTGTAATCCAGTTTCAATAATTCTTTTATCCTTAAATACTTCCATCATTTCATCTGGTGTGGCAGAAGTTGTAATGTCATAATCGTGAATTATTCTGCCAAGAATACTATCTCTTACGCACCCTCCAACTAAGAAAGCTTCATATCCATTGTTTTGTAGACTATGGATAATTTCATTTGCACCAGATGGAATTTCAATTTTCAATCTTTTCATCCAAATTCACCTCAATTTTTGGTATATCAATAAAATATCACTTATTCGTTATCATATCCAAAAACAACAACTCATCTTTCTTCAATGTGATATCATAATCTTTCCACTTTTCCATCAACTCTCTTGTATCAAATCTATGCGGAACAATGATTGCATAGCCATGTGGAGTCTTATGCAATTCGTGATTATCCAATTCTGAATAAAAATAAATATCGTCAATAAAATCTTCTACTTTTTCTTCATTGTCCACATCAAAGTCAAACAACCATTTACTCTCGTCACGATTTTGTACTTGCTGTGCAACTGAAGCTAATGTACGATTAAGCTGTGTCATACTTGGCTTGTCTCTCAGCAGACGAATAATAAATTCTTCCCTGATTTTCTCTTCGTTCCTAGAATTAACTGATCTATATAATCTTGTCTGTTCACCAGGAACTCCTTTAGTTGCAAAACTTTTAAATTCTTCAATTATTTCGTCTTCATTCTCTTTATATTCAAGAATTGTCTTATCTCGTTGCTTAAAATTTGGAATATCCTTATTATCCTTGTTACGAGAACGAATTAAATATACATATAAATTTGACATTGTATTATTCTCCTTCTAAATAACAGATTGGTACTTCTTTTGTAAGCCATACATCATTTTGAGATAAAAAGAATTTATATCCGTCATTATACATATCTTTTGCTCTAACCTTATAAATAAACGGTTCTCCATGTCTACTGCCAACATTTGTTGCTGTTTCAATATCTTTTGATAGATGGACATATAAACGACTCTTGGATATTAACCCTTGTTTATTGATTGAAGAGCAATATTTAACACCTGTTCCATGATATAAAATATCTGGTGGCATACACTCTTTCAATTCTACATCACTTTTACAGAATGACCTTGATTTGCTCTGATAAGCGTCTTCTCTCGATTAAATGAATATCTCTGTTTAGAATCTTCTTCTACAATTTTTTTCAAGCATTTTCATTGTAATTGTCTGAGTTTTATTGATTCCCTTTAATAAATCTGATACATTAGCCAGCCATGTTCGTCTAATGTGATGCCAACAACATCAGGTCTATGTCTAAGAATTAATGCTATGTATTTGCTTAAATTATTTTGCTCTTTATTCGTCATAATATTGTCTCCATTCTCCAATAAGCCCAAAACACTCTTTTTTAAATTTTTCTAATACATCTATCAAAGCTTCTATTTCGTAAGAATCTTTGAATATTATCTCAATTGTTTTAGGTTTAGATATATCAATATTATAATCATAAGGCAATGGCTTCATAGAACAATTAAAACTGACATTCAAACCTTTATGTGACAATTCTATTCGATTAACATCTTCTTTGTTTCCAACAACTTTCAAAAGATTTCACCTCCAAAAATCCGCAAGAAATGTGCGTTTCTTTCTAATGTAAAATATATACCATATATAGTATATATTACTTGTTTCTAATACTATATATGGTATATTCATAACAATTACTCACTTAATTCTGCAAGTGCCTTATCAAGATCCTCATCAGACATGTTCTCAAGTGCTGCATCCTGTCTCTTAGCCTTGATTTCAAGCAATCTCTGTCTCATCTCAGCATTTTTCTTAGCGTTTTCTCTCTTCTTTTTCTCATCCAGCTTCACACTAACAATATACTTAACAATTTCAATCTTGTTAGAAATCTCCTCGTCTTCCTTTGACTTAGTATTCAGAAGACTTTCTTCCTCAGACTTCTTTGCTTCTGCATTGAGTGTCTTAAACACTGAGTCCAGATTTGTGAGAGATAAATCCCACAAATCAATTACGTTAATCATTCCTCTGAATGGGAACTGATAGTTTGCTCTTGTTGCATTGATAAATAATTCATTGTTTGTCATAATAATAATCTCCTTTTCTAATTAAAACTTAATCTTCATTACACGCTCTGTTGCACCCTTAACCTTAACAACTAAATCTGCTCTCTTTGTCATGGAGAATCCAATTCCTGAAAGCTGATCATCGGTATCTTCTACATGACACTTAGCACCTAAAGCCTCAAATACTCTCTTGTGCTTTTCAAGGTCACTCTTTAAGAACTCATTGTAATAGCCATTAGGACTTTCGTTGTTAACACAATCCTTCAGGAAGAAGAATAAATGTCTGTGACCAATTCCGTCCTGTTCGTCAAAATAGTTTGGACTATAACTGATTACTGATACAGGAACGAACTGATTTGTATTTACACCCCAAATCTCACGGCTTGAAATAGATGAATTTCCTGCTAATTTCTCCTTAATTGAGAAGTTTCCATTCTCATCGAGTGTTACTTCTGCAACCTGAACCTTTTCATCAGTTCTCATTGACTTATCGTAATCAAACTTGTAAATTTCTCCATTAAATTCAATCTCAGCTCTAAATCCATGCCTTACGCTTCCTGAATACTGATGTACAAAAACTTATAAACACCTGGTTTCATTCTTGACAGGTCTTCCCAAGTAATATTCTCTACTGCAACCTTTCCATCTGGATGAATAATATCAACGTCTAACTGACCACCCATTCTTGAAACACTTGGCTTTCTACAATTACTAAAGAAAATTTCATTCTTATCTGGCTCAATACAATGTGCATCAAGATCGTGATTATCATGACCATCTTCATTCCACATGATTGAAAATCTGAGTACACCGTCAACATTACCGCCAGCAGCTTTTACATTCTGCTTCATATCAGAGTCAGTAATGTTGCCTGAATAAGCCCAAGATAATCCATTATTCCACTTGAACATTGTCTTAGCGTCTGGATTAACAGGTGCAATCATAGAAACAAAGTTCTTCTCATGCTTATTCTCTACAAAAGCTTCAATCTCCTTTGCAGTTGGAAGTACCTTATTAATGAAATCCTGTGCTGAAATCTCTTCAACCTTAGAAAATTTCTTAGGACTTACAGCGACATCCTTTTCCATCTGACCAAAAATATCATCTGCACCAACCATTCTTCTTGCAGCACTCTTATTTGAGAACAGTACATTATTTACAGTAATATCATTCAGATTAGCAAATCTTCTCTGTAATGAATCCATATATCCAAGTTCTGTAATGGTCTTCTTTGCATCCTCAAGCATCTTCTTTGTAAAAATAGCCTTTGGACGCTTATAATTGCTTGGAGCGACAATCTGCTCATACTTCTTAACTGCTGTGTCAAGATCCATATCCTCACTTACATTAATAAGAAGTGTTCCGATAGAATGATTTCTAATTCTTCCGATAGCCATACCTGCTGTTACCGACTTCTCCCAAGCATATAAATCCTTTTCAGTATCAGAAGTCAGCTTATCATATTCCTTCTTATACTTCTTGAACTCTGTGAGTACGCCTTTCCACTCTTCGCCCTTGTAAAGTGTGTTTGAATTGATAAGTTCAAGAATTGTATCAAGTGCTTCCATAGTAATCTCATCAAGAGAACGCTTAAATACATTTCTTGTATCTCTGAACTGTCCTTTAACTTCCTCATTAGAACGACTACTTCTATTTACAAACTTATTTGGAAGCTCTAAGAAGAAATGATCCCACTGATGAGACTTTCCATTGATTTCCTCAAAGTTAAAATCTGTACCAATCTTAGGGAACTTAGTTGTATAAATATCTGTAACTGTATGAGCTTTTACAAAAGCATCAAGTGCATCACATACTGGTTGATATGTTGTATCACCAAGATTCAGTTCCCAAATCGTATGAATCTGGTTGTCCTTGATCGTGACAGCAGAACCAATATTCTTAATAAACTGTCTACAACAACTACAATCATGTTCTCTACGCTCTCTGAAAATCTCATTTGTACCAGCAGGGAAGCTATCAAGATATGTATTCCATAATTCATCCTTATCTACATTTACCTCAAATAAATGTGTTGCCTCTTTCTGCATTTCATCGAAGTGCTTCTGTAAAGCCTTTTTAAACATCATAAATCCATCCATATTTTGTACCTCTTCTTTCTTATATTTATTTTTGTTAATTGTTTCTATTGTTATATTCTCCGTTTATAATCCCAATGAAACGAAGTTTTACTGTGGTTTCTGTTCTTTGTCTATAAAATATGTATTTCCATATTCATTGACTTTCTCTGTCAAATTCATTCTTGCGTAATCAAGACGTCCGATGCGAAATTTGCCATACATGAATAACATAGATAATGTTTAGTTTTTCCTACACTCATTTCTACTAACCCAACTTCTATTCTTCCGCAAATCTCACATGACTTATTTCTAATACATTGACTCATATAATACCTCTTCTAATTTACCAAATTCCATTTACTGTCTTATCAATAGCTTCTCTCATTACACCACCTGTCATTTTATTCATTGTATCTGCAACAAGACCTTTAAATTCTGCTCTTATTCGTCTATTATGACGAGTACATGGTTTTGAACAATAATTATTTCTTCTACATTTTTTACAGTTGCCATTCAATTTCCACTGTTCATTTCCTGAATCTGTTCCATAATATTTGTATGCTCCTTCAAAGTTATATATTCTGACTAATATTCCTCTGCTATATCATCATATCTCT
>ENA-OQAN01000116-OQAN01000116.1-human-gut-metagenome-genome-assembly--contig:-NODE-116-length-41400-cov-2.731641_pt1 | contig 41400 bp, 43 predicted proteins | sample MGYA00242735_ERZ504527 | MGnify/ENA primary metagenome ERZ504527 (study PRJEB26092, sample SAMD00036230) | human gut metagenome | host: Homo sapiens | study: EMG produced TPA metagenomics assembly of... | reverse complement strand
CGACAAACTGATAGTCTGGAAACATCTTGGCTGCTTCCATCATACGAATCAAGTTATCTTTAATTTCCTGCTTTCGGCTTCCTGCCAATAGAGCTATAATCGGTTTATCCTTCAAGTGATTGCAGGATATAAACTCAGTAAAACCTTCTTGATTTTCCGACCGGAAAGCTTCCACAGCATCCACACAGGGGTTTCCTATATAATGAATCGGATATTGATGCTTCTGGAAAAAATCTACTTCAAAAGGCAGAATGGAAAACAATTCATCAACATCACGCTTAATATTTTTAATTCTGTATTCTTTCCACGCCCAAATCTTAGGAGAAATATAATAATAGACAGGAACAGAGGTATGACGTTTTACATATTCCGCAATTTTCAGATTAAATCCCGGATAGTCCACCAATATCAAGACATCAGGCTGCCAGGCAACAATATCCTGCTTGCAAAAATCCATATTACGGAAAATCGTCCGAAGATGAAGCAGAACCGGTATAAATCCCATATAAGCCAAATCCTTGTAATGTCTGACCCGAGTACCGCCAACTGCTGTCATCAAATCACCTCCAAAGAAACGAAATTCAGCCTGAGGATCTTCTTGTTTCAAAGCTTTCATTAAATTGGAAGCATGCAGATCTCCTGAAGCCTCTCCTACTATCAGATAATATTTCATATCATACGGTTAAATTCCAATGAGACAACTCTTCAAAGATTTCATAAGCTGTCACGTCAATCTTTGTCGGTGTTACAGCTACATAGCCATGATCCAAAGCCCAATGATCTGAATCTTCCGCTTCAGGCTCATCGTTCCGGTATTCTCCTGTCAGCCAATAATAGTGTCCCCCCCGAGGATGTACCGCCTGCTGGAATTCATTGGTCCATACACCTTTTGTCTGACGACAAATGCGTACACCTTTCAGCACAGAATCATTAGGAAAGTTTACATTCAGACAAATGCCGACAGGCAATCCATGCTGCAACACCTCCTCCGTAATGCGGCGAACATATGGCAATGTAAACGAGAAATCAGCATCTGCTGCATGATTGCATAAAGAAAAGCCTATCGAAGGTATTCCCTTCAGGCAGCCCTCTATCACCACTCCCATTGTTCCTGAATAATGTACATTTACAGATGAATTATCCCCATGATTGATTCCTCCACTACCAGATCCGGTTTTCGGGGCACAATCGTATGCAAAGCCAGTTTTACACAATCAACGGGAGTTCCAGAACATTCATAAACAGAAAGTCCCGGCTCTCTTCGAATCATTCTGCATTTCAAAGGAACTTCTGACGTAATAGCCCCGGAAGCTCCGGAACGGGGGCCACTGGGAGCAACAACAACAAGATCAGCAACCGGCCTCAAGGCTTTTATCAATTCCTGTATTCCTTTTGCTGCCACTCCATCATCATTCGACAGCAAAATCAATGGTTTATCTTTCATTCCTATTCTAAATAAATTCGGTGTAAAGTTACAATCTTTCCGTATAGGGCCAAAAAAAACAATGGTACAATGCGTTTACAAATCTTAATCTTCTCAAATCAAGTATGTAATTAAACGATTTTGACTATCTTTGCCCTGCCGAAGTTATTAACAAAAGCGGTGAGTTATCAACACTTTTCCAAAAAGTAACCTTTTCTTAACTAAGAGTATCACCGATTATTAGTTACTTCGCAATCAGATTAAACTGATTAATATGGGAAAAATTATTGCTTTAGCCAATCAAAAAGGAGGCGTGGGTAAAACCACAACGACCATAAACTTGGCCGCATCACTAGCCACTCTCGAGAAGAAAGTACTAGTAGTCGACGCAGATCCTCAGGCAAATGCTTCATCAGCCTGGGAGTAGACTTGAAAGATATAGACTGTTCGATCTATGAATGCATTATCAATAAAGCAGATATACGAGAAGCTATTTATACGACAGATATTGATGGTCTGGACATTATACCTTCTCATATAGATCTCGTGGGAGCAGAAATCGAAATGCTGAATCTCGAGAACAGAGAAAAAATCATGAAGCATGCTCTGGAACCCATGAAAAAAGAATATGATTATATCCTGATCGACTGTTCACCATCCCTCGGGCTGATTACCATCAACGCATTGACAGCTGCAGACTCTGTCATCATTCCAGTTCAATGTGAATATTTTGCACTGGAAGGTATCAGCAAACTATTGAATACAATCAAGATAATCAAAACCAAGCTGAACCCTTCACTGGAAATTGAAGGCTTCCTGCTTACGATGTTCGACTCACGCCTACGTCTGGCCAACCAGATCTACGATGAAGTAAAAACGTCATTTTCAGGACTGGTATTTAAAACCATTATCCAACGTAATGTCAAGTTAAGTGAAGCTCCAAGCCATGGAATTCCGGCCATTCTTTACGATGCAGAATCCACAGGAGCCAAAAATCACTTGGCGTTAGCTCATGAAATTATAAACAAGAACAACTAAGAAAGGATATATTCCTATAAATAACTATGGCAGTACAGAAAAAATTTGCATTAGGCCGAGGTCTCGACGCCTTGATATCTACTGAGGAAGTCAAGACTTCGGGTTCGTCATCCATCAGCGAAATAGAACTGAGCAAGATTTCAGTAAATCCCAATCAGCCTCGCCGTGAATTTGACCCGATTGCCTTACAGGAACTGGCAGATTCCATTGCCGAAATAGGCATTATCCAACCCATAACCCTGCGTCAGATCAGTGAGGATTCTTATCAGATCATCGCAGGAGAACGCCGTTACCGTGCTTCTATTCAGGCTGGTCTCCATACCATACCGGCCTATATCCGTACAGCTGATGATGAGAATGTCATGGAAATGGCCCTGATCGAAAATATCCAGCGTGAGGACCTGAACTCACTGGAAATCGCTCTGGCTTATCAGCATCTCATCGAACAGTATGAACTGACACAAGAACGGCTGAGTGAACGAGTAGGAAAAAAAAGAACCACTATCGCCAATTATCTGCGACTTCTTAAATTACCGGCTCCCGTACAGGTTTGCCTTAAAAGAATAAGGAAATAGATATGGGACATGCACGAGCATTGCTGGCTCTGGATGACCCTAAGACTCAAATCCGTATTTTCAATGAAATTATCTCTCAGGGATATTCCGTCAGAAAAGTGGAAGAAATTGTAAAATCCTTATCCAGCGGAGAAAGCGTTGAATCAGGAGGAAAAAAGATCACTCCTAAAGGAGCCAAGCTGTCAGAAGAATACACCATGTTGCAAAGCCATCTTTGCAGCTTCTTCGGAGCAAAGGTACAACTGTCCTGCAGTTCAAAAGGTAAAGGCAAAATTAGTATCCCCTTCAATGACGAGACTGATCTGGAACGAATCATGGAAATACTCGATTCATTGAAAAAAACCGAATAAACTGCAACTACATTGAAACGACAGAAACAAACATATCTTGGTTATCTCTTCCTGTTCTTATGGCTACTGACAGGATTTGCAGGTGAAGTTCAGGCACAACGCGCCCTCAAACATCGTACGGGACAGCTGACTGCGACTCAATCCGTATGCAGCATGTTACAGACAGCCTGGCCTTGCTGGATACTCTGTCCCTGCAACGTCAACAGCAAATAGATGCATTGGAAGCTCCTGTGGATACTGCGGCTCTGGCCAGCCAGAGTGACTCCATCCAGAAGGCCGCGCAGAAAAAAGTTAAAGAAAAATGGATTCCCAATTCCAACAAATCGGTATGGCTGGCACTGGCTATTCCCGGAGCGGGACAGATCTACAACCGTAAGTATTGGAAACTTCCCATCATATACGGAGGTTTTGTCGGATGTGCATATGCACTGACCTGGAATGGGAAAATGTACAAAGACTATTCGCAGGCTTATCAAGACATTATGAGCGACAATCCGAACAACAACAGTTACATGGATTTCCTCCCAGCCAGTACCACTCCTGAAGAAGTTCAGAAGAACCTGGCCAGCTATCAAGAAAGATTCAAGAAAAAGAAAGACACTTATCGCCGTTATCGCGACTTAAGTATATTTGCATTTATCGGTGTCTATCTATTATCAGTCATTGATGCATATGTAGATGCTGAGTTGTCGGATTTCGACATTTCTAAAGATTTGGGTATGAAACTGGAACCCGCAGTATTTAACGACGCATTCCGCAACCGGCCACAAGGAGTCGGCCTGCAATGCAGTATCAAATTCTAAATCCATGAAGAAATTTGTAATTGGTCTTATGACCTTTCTCAGTGCAACAGCACTTTATGCACAACAAACGGAAAAAAGCATTACGATACAGTCTGCTGAAGGAAAAGTAGACGTAATCGACCTGCCGGAAGGAATGCTTTCCGAAACGGACAGCCTATACCTTGACTGGGTGTCCAAACACTACATCAACATGTCGGAAAACTGTACCATGACTTCCGAAAATCCGGTCGTAAGTGATTCCATCTATATGAGCCGCCTGCAGCGGATCCCTGCTATCATTGAAATGCCGTACAACGACATCGTTCGAAAATTCATAGACATGTACGCAACCCGCCTTCGGCAAAAGGTGGCATTCATGCTTAGCGCCAACAATCTTTACATGCCTATCTTCGAAGAAGCACTTGACTTATACGATCTTCCCCTGGAACTGAAATATCTTCCGGTTATCGAATCAGCACTTAACCCCACTGCTACATCCAGCCAGGGAGCTGTCGGCCTCTGGCAATTCATGCTACGCACCGGAAAAGTGTACGGCCTCAAGACAACCAGTCTGGTTGACGAACGGCGTGATCCGATCAAATCAACCTGGGCTGCTGTCCGTTACTTGAAGGACCTGTACGAAATCTATCATGACTGGAATCTTGTGCTGGCAGCATACAATTGCGGTCCCGGAACCATCAACAAGGCTATCCGCCGCGCCGGAGGAGCTACCGACTTCTGGACTATTTACAATTACTTGCCTAAAGAAACCAGAGGATATGTACCTGCCTTCATTGCTGCAAACTATATCATGACTTACTATTGTGAGCATAACATCAGCCGATGGATATGAACATGCCGGAAGGAACAGATACGATCCATATATCCCGCAATCTGAATCTCAATCAGGTTGCCGGTGTCTGCAACATCAATATCGACCAGCTTCGGGCACTGAATCCGGAATTCAAGAAAGATATTATTCCCGGCAACGAGGAACCCTATGCGCTTCGTCTGCCCAATAACATGATCAGTTGTTTTATTGAACACGAAGACAGTATCTACAATTACAAGCCCGAAGTATATCAAACCCGCCGCAGTACGGTAGAAGTCAAGGATCCGGCAGGAACCTCCACAGGAAAAGCCGTTTACTACCGCATCAAAAATGGAGATACCCTGGGAGGAATTGCCGCTAAATATGGTGTCAGTGTCAACCAGCTTCGACGGTTGAACGGCATAAAAGGCAGCAGCATCCGTGCCGGAAAGTCCATCCGTATCCGATAAGAAAGCAAAAATATGCAGGTCTTTTGATTCTATTCCCCTAAAAGACTTGCATATTTCTGCATTTTTCATATTTTTGCAGAACCGTTTTCAAGAAAGGGAGGGAGGAGTATGACGGACGAAAGACAAGTTCAAGAACAAAACGATGAAAAGCTGATCAACGATGCCTTTCAGGAATTGCTCGACAGATATCTGGAAAGTAAGCATCGCAAAAAGGTCGAAATAATAACCAAGGCTTTTAATTTTGCCAGACAAGCTCATAAAGGAGTGCGCAGACGCTCCGGTGAGCCATATATCTTGCATCCTATTGCCGTGGCACGCATTGCATGTGTGGAAATCGGCCTGGGATCTACTTCCATCTGTTCCGCATTGCTCCATGATGTTGTGGAAGATACGGATTATACCGTTGAAGACATTGAAAATCTGTTCGGCCCGAAGATCGCCCAGATTGTAGACGGTCTGACCAAAATCTCCGGAGGTATTTTTGGAGACCGTGCGTCAGCACAGGCAGAAAACTTCAAGAAACTGCTGCTGACCATGAACGATGATATACGGGTTATCCTGATCAAGATTGCCGACCGGTTACACAACATGCGTACACTAGGCTCCATGCTCCCCAGCAAACAATACAAGATTGCCGGTGAAACGCTCTATATTTATGCTCCTTTAGCAAACCGTCTGGGCCTCAACCGCATCAAGACTGAGCTGGAAGACCTGAGTTTCAAATATGAACATCCCGAAACTTACCAGCAGATACAGGATAAGCTGAAGGCAACCCAGGCTGAACGTGACAACGTTTTCGAAGAATTTACCGCTCCGATCCGGGAACAGCTGGATAAGATGGGACTTCCATACCGGATTCTGGCACGCGTAAAATCACCCTATTCCATCTGGAACAAGATGCAGACCAAGCATATCACATTCGAAGAGATCTATGATATCCTGGCTGTAAGAATTATATTTACCCCGCGCAACGAAGATGAAGAACTGAACGACTGCTTCAACATCTACGTCTGCATCTCCAAACTCTATAAGCCACATCCCGACCGTCTGAGAGACTGGGTCAGCCATCCGAAAGCCAACGGATACCAGGCTTTGCATGTCACCCTGATGAGCAACAAGGGACAATGGATCGAAGTGCAGATTCGAAGCGAACGCATGAACGACGTTGCCGAACAGGGATTTGCGGCTCATTGGAAATACAAGGCAGGAGGAGGCAGTGAAGACGAAGGAGAACTGAGCAAATGGCTGAAGACAATCAAGGAGATTCTGGACGATCCACAACCGGATGCTCTTGACTTTCTGGACACCATCAAGCTGAATCTTTTTGCCTCTGAAATATTCGTATTCACACCCAAAGGTGAAATCAAGACAATGCCACAGAACTGTACGGCACTTGACTTCGCCTTCTCGATCCATACTTTCCTGGGAAGCCATTGTATCGGTGCGAAAGTCAATCACAAACTCGTACCGCTCAGCCACAAGCTGCAGAGTGGAGATCAGGTAGAGATTCTGACTTCCAAATCACAGCGCGTACAGCCTTCCTGGATCAAACTTTGCAACTACAGCCAAGGCCAAAGCCAAAATCCTGTCCATCCTGAAACGGGAACGTAAGGAAATGCAGATGAAAGGCGAAGACATGTTGCATGATTTCCTTCAGCAGGAAGGGCTGGCTGCCAGTGAAGAAAATATCAAAAAACTTTGCGATCTGCATAAACTGAAAAATGCAGACGAACTGGCTTTACAGATCGGACAGCGTGTCATTACCCTCGGAGAAACAGACCGGAATGAACTGAAAGAGAAACCGACTCCTACAAGCTGGAAGAAATATATCGCTTTTGCTTTTGGCGGAAGCAAGAAGCAGGAAGAAAAGCAACCAGAGCCTCAGCCTTTGGAAATTGACAAAAAGAAAATCATCAAGCTGACTCCGGATGCCATTCAGAAGAACTATATTATTGCCGACTGCTGCAAACCGATTCCGGGAGATGATGTACTGGGATATATTGACGACAACAACCGCATTATCATCCATAAACGTCATTGTCCCATTGCCAACCAGCTGAAGACCAGTTTCGGCAACCGGCTGCTAGCCGTACAATGGGAGATCGGAAAAGCCCTCAACTTCCCGGTCAATGTTTACATCAAAGGAATAGACGGTATCGGTGTGCTGAATCAGGTAACGCAAGTTATCTCCCAGCAACTGAATGTAAATATCCACAAGTTGAATATAGAATCAAACGATGGAATCTTTGAAGGACGTATCCAGCTGTTTGTACACGATGTGGATGATGTAAATACGATCTGCAACAACCTGAAAAAACTGGAAAACCTAAAACGTGTAACCCGTATCGAGAACTTCGACGACACGATTACCGACTGACAACAGAAAGAAATTCCGGACAATCTTCCAAAGAGAGCAACATCTCCTGAGATTGTCCGGAATTTCTTTTTCAAGTGAGATAATCAAGTTCTTTCCGCATACTTACCAGTTCTTCCCTCACTTTCTTAAGCCTTTCTATGATTTCTGCCGAACTGGCCGCTGACTCACGGTTCTGCTTCAGGCGCTGCTTGGCTCCAGCCAGAGTCATCCCCTTCTCCTTCACCAGATGATAAACCAGCCGGATGTTTTCAATGTCTTCCTTACGGTATTGCCGGACATTTCCTCCTGTCTTCTTGGGAGCAATCATCGGAAATTCCTTTTCCCAATAGCGCAACAATGACTCATTCACATCGAACATACGCGCCACCTCGCTGATGGAGTAATATAATTTCAGTTCTTTATCGGTTCGTAAAGCCATACGTTTTCAGTTTTAATTAATCGAATACCTTACCGTGATTTGCCGCAATCTCTACCATCCGGTCATAATCATCAGCATTCAAATCCATGAAATAATAGTTCACCGGATTCACGATCTGTCCCTTCACCATCACCTCATAATGCAGATGTGGTCCTGTACTCTTTCCGGTGGTTCCCACTTTTCCGATAGTCTCCCCTCTCACGACCTTTTGCCCCACACGTACATCAATCTTACTGAGATGGGCATAGCGGGTCACATATCCGAAACCATGATCAATCTGGATGCAATTGCCGTAAAGTCCCTCCCATCCTGCTTTTCTGACCACACCGTTTCCGGTTGCATAAACCGGAGTTCCTACGTTAGCCGAGAAATCCATTCCGGAATGAAACTTCACAGTCTTGTAAATAGGGTCAATCCGTGTTCCATATCCCGAGGCTGTCTGCTTCAGATCCTTATTCGAAACAGGCTGGATGGCCGGAATACACTCCAGCATCTCATCGTGCTTCTTGCAGAGTGCAAGAACTTCATCAAATGACTTCGACTGAATATACAACTGACGTTCCAGCAAGTCCATTTTCTGGGTAGTGTTCACCACCAGTTTGGCACTGGGCAGCTCCATCAGGTCTTCGTAACGGTTCGTCTTGTTATAACTGGGAGTTCGCAAAGCATCTGCTACCGGATCGGCCTGCATCATGACACGATACAGGTTGTCATCACGCTGCTGCAAGCCTTTCATCACCTGCAAGGATTCGTCCAGCCGGCTGGACAAAATGTGATACTGAGCCTGCAGACGGGAGTTTTCCATACGCAAGTCTTTTTCGGATGGAGAACCGAAGATCAACAACAGAACAATGAAACTTCCGGCTCCCAGTCCCATCCCCACGAACAAACGGCGCAGGTAACTCATTACGCGTTGGCGCATAGTGGGATAAATACGGTCGTAAGTACGCGTTTTCGGATTATAAATATAGTAGACTTTACGCATTCAAATCTGGTTTTGATTTTTTTATCGTACAAACATTCAAGTTTTTGCACCAAACATACGGACAAAAATAATAAAACAGATTATCTTTGCAAACCGATTTTAAGAAATTAACTACATAATATATAAACAACTATGTTGACAGCAAATGAAATCCGCGACTCATTCGTCAAGTTCTTTGAGTCGAAAGGACACCAGATTGTGCCCTCAGCACCTATGTCATCAAGGATGACCCGACCTGATGTTTAACCAATGCAGGGATGAACCAGTTTAAAGATATTATCCTCGGCAACCATCCTGCCAAATACAGACGCGTAACCGATTCACAGAAGTGTCTGCGTGTAAGCGGAAAGCATAATGACCTGGAAGAAGTAGGTCACGACACATACCATCACACCATGTTCGAAATGCTGGGTAACTGGTCATTCGGCGACTACTTCAAGAAAGAAGCAATCAGTTGGGCATACGAATACCTGGTAAGCGTATTGAAGCTTGATCCGAAAGATTTGTATGTTACCGTATTCGAAGGAAGCCCGAGCGAAGGAATCTCACGCGATGACGAAGCTGCAGGCTACTGGGGACAGTTCTTCCCGGAAGATCACATCATCAACGGAAACAAGCATGACAACTTCTGGGAAATGGGCGATACAGGTCCTTGCGGTCCCTGTTCCGAGATTCACATCGACTCCCGTTCTGAAGAAGAAAAAGCTGCTGTTCCGGGACGTGAACTGGTGAACAAGGATCATCCGCAGGTTATCGAAATCTGGAACCTCGTGTTCATGCAATATAACCGTAAGGCTGACGGAAGCCTGGAACCGCTTCCTGCAAAGGTTATTGATACCGGTATGGGATTTGAACGTCTGGTACGCACCCTGCAGGGCAAGACTTCCAATTACGACACTGACGTATTCCAGCCAATCATCAAAGTGATCGGCGACCTGTCAGGCAAGAAATATGGTGATGACGAAAAAGTGGACGTTGCCATGCGTGTCGTTGCCGACACATCCGTACCATTGCTTTCTCTATCACTGACGGCCAGCTGCCTTCCAATGCCAAGCCGGTTACGTTATCCGCCGTATCCTGCGCCGTGCAGTCCGTTATGCTTACACATTCCTCGGACAGAAGCAGGCCTTCATGTACAAGCTGGTTCCGGTACTGATTGAAAACATGGGAGGTGCTTATCCTGAACTGAAAGCTCAACAGGCTCTGATTGAAAAAGTAATGAAGGAAGAAGAGGAATCATTCCTCCGTACACTGGAAACCGGTATCCGTCTGCTCGAAAAGACCATGAACGAAGCCAAGCTGCCGGCAAGACAGAAATCAGCGGTGTAGATGCCTTTACGCTGTATGATACCTTCGGATTCCCGTTCGACCTGACTGAACTGATTCTGCGTGAAAACGGTCTGACAGCCGATGTGAAAGGTTTCGAAGCTGAAATGCAGAAGCAGAAAGAACGTGCACGTAACGCCGCTGCCGTAGAAACGGGCGACTGGGTTACCTTGAAAGAAGGTGAAACCACTTTCGTCGGTTACGACTATACTGAATATGAAACCAGCATTCTGCGTTACCGTCAGGTAAAACAGAAGAACCAGACCTTGTATCAGATCGTTCTGAGCGACACTCCGTTCTATGCAGAAAGCGGTGGTCAGGTGGGTGACACTGGTGTGCTGGTCAGCGAATTTGAAACCATCGACATCATCGATACCAAGAAGGAAAACAACCTTCCGATCCACATCACCAAGAAGCTTCCGGAACACCTGGATGCTCCGATGATGGCTTGTGTGGACACCGACAAGCGTGCGGCTTGTGCTGCCAACCACTCTTGTACGCACCTGCTCGACGAAGCATTGCGTCAGGTTCTCGGCACACACGTAGAACAGAAAGGATCGCTCGTAACTCCGGACTCTCTGCGTTTCGACTTCTCTCACTTCCAGAAAGTCACTCCGGAACAGCTCCGCGAAGTGGAACATCTGTCAACGCCAAGATCCGCGAAAACGTTCCTTTGACCGAATACCGCAACCTGCCGATCGAAAAGGCCAGAGAACTGGGAGTATCGCCCTGTTCGGTGAAAAATATGGTGACGAAGTACGCGTCGTACAGTTCGGATCTTCCATCGAATTCTGTGGAGGTACTCACGTATCGGCTACCGGAAAAATCGGTATGGTCAAGATCATTTCTGAAAGCTCTGTTGCAGCCGGCGTACGCCGTATCGAAGCTGTAACCGGTGCCAAGGTAGAAGAAATGTTCGACACCGTTCAGGATACTCTTTCTGATCTGAAAGCACTGTTCAACAATGCTCCCGATCTGAAGGCTGCCATCTCTAAGTACATTGACGAGAATGCAGGCCTGAAGAAGCAGGTAGAAGAATTCATGAAGGAAAAAGAAGCCAGCGTGAAGAACAAACTGATCGAAGGCGCAAAGGATATCAACGGAGTGAAAGTCATCAAGGCTGTACTCCCGATGCCGGCAGACGCCGTGAAGAACATTGCCTTCCAGCTGAAAGGACAGTTCACTGAAAACCTGTTCGTAGTTATCGGAAGCGTATTCGACAACAAACCGCTGCTGACTGTAACCATGAGCGAAGATCAGGTGAAAGCCGGACTGAATGCAGGCCAGCTGGTACGCGAAGCAGCCAAACTGATTCAGGGTGGCGGTGGCGGTCAGCCTCACTTTGCAACTGCAGGTGGAAAGAATCCGGACGGTCTGAGTGCAGCCGTTGACAAAGTCATCGAACTGGCAGGATTCTAATCCTTTCCTCTGACAACATAAAAATCCTCACTGGACTTCTGTCCGGTGAGGATTTTCTTTTTCCCTTCTCTCCCCGCTCTGTGCTTCCCGCCAGCCGGACCGGCATGCCCGGAATAACAGAACTCAACTGACGGCAAACATTCTGAACCTGCCGAAAAAAAGCCCGAGACGTTTTGCCCAAAAGCCCGAGGCCTTCTGCCGACAGGCTGAACTCCCCTGTACACTGTTTCCAGGATGTCTTTCCGATGCGCCGGAGGCGACCGCACAATCAGGCTGCAACGACCGCTCGATTCAGCCCAATCGACCGCACGATCAGCCGCAACGACCGCATAATTCGGCTCCATCGAACGCACGATGTAAACAACTCATTTCCAGGGCTTGCCGGCAGACAATAAAAAAGCTGCCGCTGCTTTTCCTTATCCGTCCGGCGGACTCAGAAAAACAACGGCAGTATAATGATTAACAAATGGAATCAGTTTCCGTTACACTGTACGGGGAGATTCTGCCAGATTCAGCAGAACAGACTCCTGAGGTACATAGTCTCCCTGGAAGAAACGGCTCGCACGCAGCAGGTGACGCCAGATACTTACCAACTCCTGAGACTCCTGAAGAATGTTCAGATAAACCATGGAAGCTTTCAGGCTGGCATTGTCTGCTTCCTGCATGCGGTTCATCATCTGCTTGCGCAAAGAAGAAATGGAGTTCTTCAGTGCATCACCCTTAGCCAGGATATCGTCTGCCTCTTCGTAATTGTTGTTCTCGATAGCCGTACGGGTACGTTCCATCAGACGGCACAGTTCTTCACGGACAGGCAGGAATTCGGTTACACAATCCTTGGAGATCGGATTGAAGTTGTTGTCCACATGTTCCTTACAGGGCTCACAGATACGCTTCAAACAGTAAAGCATCTCTTCACAACTGTTGCTTCCCAAGTGGAACCAGGTATTCTTCTCGATGGCAATGGTAATAGGAATACGGCGCAGACCGAGCAGTTCCTTACGACGCGCTTCTTCAGCATCTTCTTCTGATCGTCAGTCGCGTTCATGCTTTACGCAGGCTCTTCAGATCTTCGTGGATAAATCCGTCGGTCACCTTCACGTAAGTATCTTCGCTGAAAGTAATGTAGCTGGTCAGAGTTTCCTTCACATGCTGGCGAAGCAAGGCCAGGATTTCGTTCTTGTCCTTCGATGCCATCATCCGTTTGAAGATATCATCCTGCTGTTCAGCCTTTTCTTTCTTGCTGTACTTGATGTTGCTGCGAACCAGAAGTACCACTGCTACCACGATAAAGATGAACATACCCACGAAGCTGGTATAGAACATGATGAAGGTAACCAGTGCACAGATTGTAAATGCTACGAAGGCTGTGATAAACCATCCGCCGATTACTGACAACATACCGGTGATACGATATACGGCACTTTCACGGCTCCAGGCACGGTCAGCAAGCGAAGTACCCATTGCTACGATAAAGGTAACATAAGTAGTGGAAAGCGGAAGTTTCATCGTCGTACCGATGATGATCAGCAAACCAGACAGTACCAGGTTAACGGCAGCACGTACAAGGTCGAAAGCTGCTCCGTTTTCAAGAATCACCTCGTCCTTATTGAAACGGCTGTCAATCCAGCGGCGCATTCCGACAGGAATTACACGTTTCAGGAAATCATTGATATTGTTCGCACGGCGTACAATCGTACGGGCCAGTGCAGATGAACCGAACATTTCATCACCTTCTTCCTGACGGGCTAGATCGACTGAAGTCTTGATCACATTCTTGGCTTTCTTAGAAGTAGCCAGCGCGTAAACCATAATCAGTCCGGAAGCAAACAGGAAGATGGCAGGAGTCTTGGCTGAAGACATCAGCGATGTCATCATGAAGTCGTGGATGCCTACTCCGTTTGAATTGGCTACATAGTCTGTATAAGCAGAGAATCCGGCCAGAGGCACACCGATAAAGTTAACCAGGTCGTTTCCGGCAAAAGCAAGAGCCAGCGAGAATGTACCCAGCAATACAATAATCTTGAATACATTTACCCGGCACCAGTGCAGAATCTGCATCAGCAGCGTAAACGTGATGAAGCAGCCGACAACAAGCAAGGTGGTATTTTCAGAAATCCATGCCAGTGATTCCGGAGTCATGAACGGCGCACTCTTCAATCCCTTGATCAGCATAAAGTAAGAAAGAGAAGTTACTGCAATACCGCCGAAGATACCGATGGTCCAGGAAAGATTCTTTTTATAATTAAAGCTGAAGATCAGACGGGATATATACTGTACAAAAGTACCTGCAATGAATGCAATCGCCACGGAAAGGAAAATACCCATGATCACTGACAGAGCCTTTTCCGTGTTCATCATGTCACCCAGCGTGAGCAGACCTGTTTCATCACCTACAATCTTCAGGATAGCCAGAATGAAAGTACCTCCCAACAGCTCGAATACCATGGATACGGTGGTAGAAGTAGGAAGTCCCAGTGTGTTGAATACGTCCAGTAACACCACATCCGTCACCATAACGGCCAACAGGATACACATTATTTCATAAAAGCTGAAATTAACGGCTGAAAGATACCATGACGGGCAATATCCATCATACCATTACTTAACACAGCTCCCGCAAACACACCGATCGCAGCTACAATTACAATTGTCTTGAAGTTAGCGACCTTTGCACCAACGGCCGAATTCATAAAATTCACGGCATCGTTACTGACACCCACCAGCAAGTCGAACACTGCCAGCATGAACAGGAATATCACAATTCCCAGGTAAATTGTTTCCATACGTTTGACTTGTAATAATATTTTTCTGCGTGCAAAATTATCCGGTTCATGTTATATTCAAATGTCATACATGTTACATTCCTGTTACAAAACAATCCCTTATTAAAAAAAATAAATTCATAGACACAGGAAGCTTTTTATCAGTTGAAAATTCGTAACTTTGTACCCAAATTTAAAATTTATAGCCATGTCAGAGTCAAAGAAAATCAAAACCGCCCTTATATCGGTCTATCACAAAGACGGACTGGATGCCATTATCAGTCGTCTGCACGAAGAAGGAGTACAGTTCCTCTCAACCGGAGGTACACGCCAGTTTATTGAAAGTCTGGGATATCCCTGCCAGGCAGTGGAAGATCTCACTTCTTATCCTAGCATCCTGGGAGGAAGAGTGAAGACCCTGCATCCTAAAATATTCGGTGGTATCCTTTGCCGTCGCGCACTGGAACAGGACCGCCAGCAGACCATTCAATATGGTATTCCTGAAATAGACCTGGTCATTGTAGATTTGTATCCGTTTGAAGACACCGTTGCTTCGGGTGCAGATACACAAGCTATCATTGAAAAAATCGATATAGGCGGTATTTCTCTGATACGTGCCGCTGCCAAAAACTTCAACGATGTAGTCATTGTTGCCAGCAAGCATCAGTACAAACCGCTGCTCGATATCCTGACACAGCGCGGAGCACAAACCACTCTGGACGAAAGAAGATGGTTTGCACGTCAGGCATTCGGCGTATCCAGCCACTATGATTCAGCCATCTGGCAATGGTTTGACGGAGGCGAAGGATCTGCATTCCGCTATGCCATGGACGAGGCTCATCCGTTGCGTTACGGAGAAAATCCTCACCAGAAAGCTAATTTCTACGGCCGCCTGGAAGATATGTTCGAACAGTTGAACGGAAAGGAAATTTCCTACAACAACCTGCTCGACATCGAAGCTGCACTGGATCTGATCGACGAATTCGACGCTCAGCCGACCTTCGCAATCATCAAACATAACAATCCGTGCGGACTGGCTTCCCGTTCTACATTGCTTGATGCATGGAAAGACGCACTGGCAGGCGACCCGGTATCTGCATTCGGAGGTGTGCTTGCAACCAATCAGAAGATCGATCTCGCTACGGCAGAAGAAATCAACAAAATCTTCTTCGAAGTGATCGTTGCTCCTGACTACGACGTAGAAGCACTCGAAGTTCTCCGTCAGAAGAAGAACCGTATCATCCTGGCCCGCAAGAATGGAAAGACCAGCAACCTCAAGTTCCGTTCCATGCTGGGAGGCGTTCTCGCACAGGATAAAGATACACACACTGAAACCCGCGAAGATCTGAAGCAGGTAACAACTCTCGCTCCTACAGAACAGGAAGTGGAAGACCTGCTCTTTGCCAATAAGATCGTGAAGCACTGCAAGAGCAATGCCATCGTACTTGCTCGCGGAAAACAGCTGCTGGCTGCCGGAGTGGGACAGACCAGTCGTGTAGATGCACTGAAACATGCCATTGAAAAAGCTAAAGGATTCGGCTTCCAGCTGGAAGGAGCTGTCATGGCAAGTGATGCATTCTTCCCCTTCCCTGACTGCGTGGAAATAGCAGGAAACGAAGGTGTCAAAGCCGTTATTCAGCCGGGTGGTTCCATCAAGGACGAACTTTCTTTCCAATACTGCAATGAGCATGGAATAGCAATGGTTGTGACAGGCTTCAGACACTTCAAACATTAATCTTTAACGTAAAAAATGGGCTTATTCTCATTCACACAAGAAATAGCGATGGACCTTGGCACAGCCAATACCATCATTATCAGTAATGACAAGATCGTGGTAGACGAGCCTTCCGTCGTTGCGCTTGACCGGCGTACCGACAAAATGATCGCCGTGGGAGAACGTGCAAAGATGATGTACGAAAAAGAAAATCCCAATATCCGCACGGTCAGACCCCTTCGTGACGGGGTGATCGCCGACTTCAATGCCTGCGAACAGATGATGCGCGGTCTGATCAAGAAGGTAAATACCGGAAGACGCTTGTTCACACCTTCATTACGTATGGTCATCGGCGTTCCGTCGGGCTCTACTGAAGTAGAACTGCGTGCCGTACGTGACAGTGCAGAACACGCCGGAGGACGCGATGTATATCTGGTATTCGAACCGATGGCAGCAGCCATCGGTATCGGACTCGATGTGGAAGCACCGGAAGGAAACATGATCGTTGACATAGGTGGAGGTTCCACTGAAATCGCCGTTATCTCTTTGGGTGGTATTGTTTCCAACAACTCCATCCGCATTGCAGGCGATGATCTGACTGCCGATATTCAGGAATACATGAGCCGTCAGCACAATGTCAAAGTCAGCGAACGTATGGCAGAACGTATCAAGATCCATGTAGGCGCTGCACTGACAGACCTGGGCGACGATGCACCTGAAGATTATATCGTACGCGGTCCGAACCGCATCACAGCACTTCCGATGGAGGTTCCTGTATGCTATCAGGAAATTGCGCACTGTCTGGAGAAAAGTATTGCTAAGATTGAAACAGCAATTCTTAGCGCTCTTGAGAACACTCCGCCTGAACTGTATGCCGATATCGTCAATAATGGTATCTATCTGGCAGGCGGTGGAGCGTTGTTACGCGGACTGGACAAACGTCTCACTGACAAGATCAACATTCCGTTCCATGTGGCAGAAGATCCCCTGCTCAGCGTAGCAAAAGGAACAGGCATCGCCTCAAAAACGTGGATCGTTTCTCGTTCTTGATGCGATGAGGCATTTGATTGACTTTCTCCTCCGCCATGATCACTGGCTGCTCTTCGTACTGTTGGAAATATTCAGCATCACGCTGCTGTTCCGCTTTAACAGTTACCAGGGCAGCGTGTTCTTTACATGCGCCAACGGAGCTGCCGGATTCGTACACAAGACGGCTGAACAGGTAAGCCAGTATTTTGGCCTGACGGAGGTGAACAGACAACTGACGAACCGCAATATTGCTTTGGAGCTGCAGGTGGAACAGCTTTCACGTGCACTGGAACGCTTCAACAAAGATACAACTCAGATAGCGTCCTTACGCGAGGACGCTCTTCTCGGTTGTCAGTTGATTGATGCTCAAGTTGTAAACAACAGCCTGACACAGGCCGACAACTACATCACGATTGATAAGGGAAGAGCGGATGGCATACGTCCTGAAATGGGAGTTATATCCGGCTATGGAGTAGTCGGCATCGTTTACCTGGCAGGCGAGCATTATTCGGTTGTGTTGCCTGTACTTAACTCTAAAAGCAGTATAAGCTGTAAAATCAGACGCACCTCCTATTTCGGTTTTCTGAAATGGGACGGAGGATCTTCACGTTATGCACTCGTAAAGGACATGCCCCGGCACTCCGAGTTTTCACTGGGTGATACGATCGTTACCAGCGGACACAGTGCCGTATTCCCGGCAGGTATTCCGGTAGGAACCGTTGATGACATGACAGACAGCCACGACGGATTGTCTTATCTGTTACGCGTCAAACTCTTTACTGACTTTGCCCGCCTGAACGATGTATGTGTCATCGTACCGGCAGACAACGGAGAACAAACCGCATTGGAGGATTCGATCCTTATGAACAATCTTTAAACCGGGAAAGAAAAGTCTTTCCCGATTGACAAAAAACAAAGAAGATGGCTCGCATATTATGGTTTGCAGGATTAATCCTGTTACAGGTATTGGTACTGAACTATGTACATATCCATCAGTTTGCCAAACCGCTGCTATATGTATATTTCATTCTGAAACTAGACTCGAATACCGGACGTAATCAGACCATGCTCTGGTCGTTCGCACTGGGCCTCTGTATCGATATACTCAGCAACACGCCTGGACTGAACGCTACAGCCTCGGTGTTACTGGCTTTCTTCCGGCAGCCTCTTCTGCAAGCTCAAACAACCCGCGACGCAACCGGTGATTTTGAGCCGGGTATCCGGACCATGGGATTCTCTCCTTTCTTACGTTACCTGCTTGTTGCCGTCCTTTTGCATGCCACCGTACTGAATCTGACAGACTACTTTTCATTCCATCGTATAGGCATGATCCTGCTGAAGTCCATCAGTGACACGCTGGCAACCATTGTATGTATCCTGTGCATAGAAGCTATAAGGAGGAAACACTAGTGGAACGGAATTACGATCTCGAAAAACGAAAATATGCAATTGGCGGCGCAGTAATCTTTATTGTGCTCATCTTCCTTATACGCCTGCTCTCCCTGCAAATCATGAGCGAAGACTATAAGAAGAATGCTGACAGTAATGCATTCCTGAAAAAGATACAATATCCAAGCCGGGGAGTCATCTACGACCGCAACGGAAAGTTACTGGTTTATAACCAGCCGGCTTACGACATCACAGTCATCATGAAAGAGATCACGTCTCTGGATACTGCCGATCTCTGCCGCACACTCAAGATCACACCGGAATTCCTGCGCAAGCGATTCAAGGATCTCAAGGACCGCCGGTTAAACCCCGGTTACTCGCCTTACACCAACCAGGTGCTGCTCACCCAGCTCTCGGCTGAGGACTGTGGTATCTTCCAGGAAAAGCTTTTCAAGTTTCCCGGATTCTACATCCAGCGGCGTACCATCCGGCAATATAACTATGATGCCGGTGCACATATCCTGGGAGATATCGGCGAAGTGTCCAAGACGGAGATGGAAGATGATGAATATTACATCCCCGGCGACTTCATAGGAAAACTGGGAGTAGAAAGATCCTACGAAAAACAATTGCGCGGTGAGAAAGGTATTGAAGTACTGCTGCGGGATGCACGGGGAAGAATTCAGGGCAATTACATGGACGGAAAGTTCGACAAAGCCCCGGTAGCAGGTAAGAATCTTACACTGAGCCTTGACATTGAATTACAAAAACTGGGAGAACGTCTGCTGGAAGGAAAGATCGGAAGTATTGTTGCCATCGAGCCTTCTACGGGTGAAGTCTTATGCCTGGTCTCCTCTCCTTCCTACGACCCGCGTCTGATGGTCGGCCGAAACAGAGGAAAAAACCATTTGCAGCTGGCCCGGGATCCGTGGAAACCTTTGCTCAACCGTGCAATCATGGGAGCTTATCCGCCGGGATCTACATTCAAGACTTCTCAGGCACTGACATTTTTGCAAGAAGGAATCATTACCCCTTCTACCCCCTATACCTGTAACGGAGGATTTAACTACCGCGGCTTGCATGTCGGCTGTCATGCGCACGGATCTCCGCTTCCGCTGCTTCCTGCCATCGCCACTTCCTGCAATGCTTATTTCTGCTGGGGGCTTTATCACATGATCGGCGCACGTCAGAAATACGGCTCCGTACAGAATGCCATGAATACGTGGAGAGACTATATGGTTTCAATGGGCTTCGGATATCCGCTCGGCATTGACTTGCCGGGAGAAAAACGAGGCATGATTCCCAATGCCAAATATTACGACAAGGCCTATCGGGGATCATGGAACGGACTGACAATCATCTCAATTTCAATCGGGCAGGGAGAGGTAACACTGACTCCTCTGCAGATCGCCAACCTGGGAGCGACCATTGCCAACCGCGGATATTACATCACGCCCCATGTGGTAAAAAGCATTGAAAACGATGCAATAGATACATTATATACACAAAAGAAATATACCAAAGTAGACCGGATCCACTATGAAGAGGTGGTAGAAGGTATGCGAATGGCCGTGACAGGCGGAACCTGCCGGATGGCCAATCTTCCGGACATCGAGGTATGCGGAAAGACAGGAACAGCCCAGAACCGTGGAAAGGACCACTCGGCCTTCATGGGATTTGCACCGATGAACAACCCCAAGATTGCAATTGCCGTCTATGTGGAAAACGGAGGATTCGGAGCTGTATACGGCGTACCTATCGGCCGGCTCATGATCGAACAATACCTGAAAGGAGAACTTACGCCGCAAGATGAAGAGCTGGCAACCGATATTCAAAACCGAAGAATAGATTATGGCATACACGAAAGATAGTTTATGGAAAACGGTAGACTGGTGGACAATCCTGCTCTACCTCATCTTAATTACCTGCGGATGGTTCAGCGTGTGCGGAGCAAGCTATGATTATGGTGAACCGAACTTCCTGACTTTACAACCCGCGCCGGTAAGCAATTTGATGTGGATCGGCTGTTCACTCGGACTGGGTTTCGTCTTGCTGATGCTTGAGCACCGGCTCTATGACACGTATGCCTACCTCATCTACGGAATTCTTCTCCTGCTGCTTTTCGGAACGATCTTCAATCCTCACGAGATCAAGGGATCACGATCCTGGATCGTTTTAGGGCCGGTAAGCCTGCAGCCAGCAGAATTTGCGAAGTTTGCTACGGCGCTGGCACTGGCAAAATTTATGGGAGAATACACTTTTTCCATTCACAAGATGCGTCACGCACTGATTGCCTTGGGCATCATCCTGCTGCCAATGATCCTGATTATCCTGCAGCGGGAGACCGGATCTGCCCTGGTTTATCTGTCGTTCTTCCTTGTGCTCTACCGCGAAGGTATGCCCGGATCCATTCTTCTGGCGGGAATATGTGCCGTAGTCTACTTTATCGTAGGCATCCGGTTTGGAGAAGTTCCCATGCCCGATGAAATGACCTCATGGGGAGAATTTTCCGTATTCGGACTGATCATCCTGCTTTCGGGTATTCTGGTTTCATCCTATTGCAAACAACCGCGCGTCGTACAATATATCCTGCTGATAGGCGGAGGTGCAACCCTGCTGGGGATTCTGTTCTCCTGCTATGTCATCCCCTTTGATGTGGCTTATCTGCAATACGGACTGTGTGTGGCACTTGTAGTCTGGCTCATCCTGCTTTACCTGCGTGAGCGCATGTCCAATTACTTCTACATAGCCTTGTTTGTCATTGGCTCTGCAGTCTTCTTCTTCTCAACGGATTATGTGTTCAACCGCATTCTGGAACCTCATCAGAAGATACGAATTGAGGTATTGCTGGGCATGGAAGATGATCGACCGGTGCGGGATATAACGTAAACCAGAGTAAGATTGCCATCGGATCAGGAGGACTTCTGGGAAAAGGATTTCTCAACGGAACGCAGACCAAACTGAAATATGTACCGGAACAGGATACCGACTTCATCTTCTGTACCGTAGGCGAAGAACAAGGTTTTCTGGGTTCGGCAGCCGTACTGCTCCTTTTCACTGCCTTGATCCTGCGCATCATTCACCTGGCCGAGCGCCAGACTTCCCGCTTCGGACGAGTCTACGGCTATTGCGTAATGAGTATTTTCTTCTTCCATCTGTTCATCAACATCGGAATGGTGCTGGGACTCACCCCAGTGATCGGTATTCCCCTTCCCTTCTTCAGTTACGGAGGATCTTCGCTGTGGGGATTTACGATCCTGCTGTTTGTCTTTCTCCGGATTGATGCCGGACGGGAGCGATAGAAAAACGAAGCCCCACGTCAGAAATACCGCGAAGAGCAGTATCTTTCATCAGATGCACCAGCCGTAAGGTACGGGGCTTGTCAGATACAGAATCAACCAGACAAACTGCAACAGCCGGCCATTCACTTTGATACAGGCTTCCGGAAATGCCGTCGTGCAGCCACCGTCCGTATTGGTCGGCCAAATAAAGATGCAGGGTATCTGCCCGAAACGCACAACTGTCCGCCTGCAGATTGCTGCCACTCCCGGAAGATACGGCATCTTCCGGAATGACTCCCTGACCGGAAAGAAGAGCCAGCCAGATATCCCGGTAAGCATATTCGGATGTATTTCTCAACCCGATTTCCACAAGGTATCGTCCGGGCGAAAGAGAAGCCGGAATTTCATAGACAAGCGTATCCTGCCTTCCCCATCCGGATGCAGCCACCGACTGATAAACATGGTAAGCCGTATCCGAACGGCAGGATCCTAGCAAGATGAGCATTCCTGCACTAAACAAGAATGCCCACCACTTAAACCGGATATCAAGCCTGTACATCTGGAAGATCCTGGAAGTTTCATGATCCCGACGAACTTCAGGCGACGGTTGTTCCGGAACCGGTTTCCCGGGGTTCACTTCATTTGACTGACGGCGAGGTTCTCCCGAAGGCCGGTTTCCCTGTCCGTTTCTCCGTGGTCCGCGAGCTGGCGGGGCGGACGTGATGCCGCTTCCGGCTGCGCACCGTTCACGGAAGTATTTTCTCCCTTACTCTGCTGTGCAGCACCTTCCTCTTCACGCACTTTGGCTGGACGCGGACGATTACCTTTCTCCCGCCGCGGCTTACCTTCCCCGTTCCGGGAAGCACGTGGCTGTGAAGCAACCGCTTTGGCTGATGCAGATGAATCGCCTTCGGCCTTTTCCTGAGGCTCTGCAGCAACAGGAGCTGACGGATCATTCACCGGCATTGTCTGGCGGGGATTCCGTCCGGCAACATCTTCTGCGGGTGAAGTTCCTCCATTCTTGCCTTTCTTTTTCCGCTTCTTCGAAGACTTGCTGCGGTCAAAACGGGTCAGACTTTCCTGTTCAAGCAAGTCACTTCCCTGTTTACGGCGAGCTGCTTCATCGGCTGATTCTTCCAACTTATCGGGCTTCTCCCCTCTACGGTTCATTGCGATAATTTCGAAAGCCCGACATGCAGAAATCGTTGTTTCATTAGCCAGGAAGTTCTTGTCGGTGCTATATGTAATCATTCCTTTCAGGATGTCAGCCTTGAAATAATAGAACTGGGCGTCACTGGTTTCCAGAATAATCTCACGACTGGGCAGACGCTTCTGGCATTCCACATAGGCATCTACTTCGTAATTGAGACAACATTTCAACTTGGCACACTGGCCGGCAAGTTTCTGAGGATTAAGAGAAATATCCTGAAAACGGGCTGCACTGGTCGATACAGAAACAAAGCTTGTCATCCAGGTGGCACAACACAGTTCCCGTCCGCACGGACCGATTCCACCGATACGTCCGGCCTCCTGACGGGCACCGATCTGCTTCATTTCGATTCTCACACGGAAAGCCTCAGCCAAAACCTTGATCAGCTGACGGAAATCCACGCGTTCATCAGCGATATAATAAAAGATGGCCTTGTTTCCGTCACCCTGATATTCCACATCGCCAATCTTCATCTGCAAGCCCAGATCCTCGGCAATCTTGCGGGAACGGATCATCGTGTCATGCTCACGTTTCTTGGCTTCTTCATATTTCTCCAGGTCTACGGGCTTTGCCTTCCGGTACACCCGGCGGATTTCCGCATCGGGCTTCTGGCCGCCTTTCCGCATACGGAGAGCTACCAGACGTCCGGTCAGCGTAACCGTTCCGATATCATGTCCCGGACTCGCCTCGACAGCTACAATATCTCCTTTCTCCAGATGCAGGCGATTGGAGTTGCGATAATATCCTTTCGGGTATTCTTAAACTGGACTTCGACCATTTCCTGTTCGTCGGAATTACCCGGAATATCGGCCAGCCAGTCATAGGTATTCAGCTTGTTATCCTGACGGCCGCAACCCCGGCAACACAACGAACCGCTACCATTCTTTAATAGATATTTACTCATTGTTCTTATCGTTTTTGGAAAGCTTCTTTCAGGTTAACTCCGGTTTTCAGGTCCATGCTGCCCATTGAGTTTCCGGATGTCCGAAAGAGCGCCTTTAAAGATAAAGGTTTATTTTGAATTATCCGCAATTCGTTAACAATTATAAAATAAAAACTGTCCGAGGGTCAGCGGATCAGCAACACGATCATACGCAAGGCAACATCAAAGAATACCATCTTTGAATTCACATTCTGTCCGACATGCAACTGGGCCTCTTCCAGCAATTCCATGACAGGCATCACGTTCTTCTCATTGATATAGGGAGAAAAACGGGTTGCAAACTGACGTTCATCAGGCTTAAATAACTCAGGTCGGAAGCATGGAAATTAAACATGAAGTTTTCACGAATCATGCGCTGGCAATAGACCAGCAGCCCTTTCTGTCTTTCCCTTCCCAACGAAGAAACCTGTTCGCTCCAGGCTTTCAACTGCCGGATATCACGCTTGTAAGCCAGACGCATCAGCGATACGAAGCTTTCGAAATACATGCGTTGTTCGTCGCCAAGACTGATATTCTCCATAGCCTTGGTCAGACTTCCTTCCGAACGGTGAGCGATATCGGCTGCATCTTCCGGGTGAAGCATAAACTTCCGCTCCAGCCAGTCGGCCAATGGTTTTTCCTCCAGCGGCGGCAGGGATATGCGCTGTGTACGGCTCACAATGGTAGACAACAAGAGGTCGGGTTCCTCGCTGACCAGCAGGAACAGTGTCCGCTGCGGCGGTTCTTCCAACAGTTTCAAAAGCTTGTTGGCACACTCCGCATTCATTTTTTCAGGAAGCCAGATAATCATGACCTTCCATCCTCCCCGACTGGATTTCAGCGAAAGCTTGCGCTGAATCTCATCGCTTTCACGCACATAAATCTGCGGCTGAAGATTGTCAGAGCCCAGCACGCGCATCCATTCGTCAGGCGTCAGATACGCATTCTTCATGAGGGCTTCCCTCCACTGCGGCAGGAAGTCATCGCACACGGAATCACGTCCGGCCTTCTTCTTCACGATGGGAAATACGAAATGCACGTCAGGATGCACCAGCCGGTTCATCTGTATGCAGGAAGGACAAGTGCCGCAGGCTTCCATCTCATCCGGATGTTCACAACAAAGATAGCGGGCCAAAGCCAAAGCCATAGGCAGTTTTCCGCATCCGGAGGGACCGGTGAACAACAAGGCATGCGGAGTCCGGCCGTTGCGCACGTTCTCACGCAACCGCTCCTTAACCGAATCCTGACCTATAATATCACTAAATCCAAACACGTTTATCGATCGCTAAAACTGGTTTCTATCCCTTTTATCATCAGAAAATGGCTTTTGCCACGTCTCTGACAACATCTACTGCTCCCACCGTATAGAAATGGAGACTCGGCACTCCGCCCGCCATCAGTTCACGACACTGGTGAATACACCATTCGGTTCCCAAGGCACGTGCTTCCTCATCAGTCTTGCACTTCAAGGCTTCACGGGCCAGTTCATCTGGCAAATCTACCTTAAAGGTCTTCGGAACCATGGTCAGCTGGCTCAACTTGCTGAACGGCTTGATGCCCGGAATGATGGGAACTGTAATTCCTGCCTCCCGAGCCCGCTTGACAAAGCTGAAATAGCGGTTATTGTCATAAAACAGCTGGGTTACCGCATAGTCGGCTCCTGTCTCGACCTTCCGCTTGAGCCATAACAGATCCTGTTCTGCATTCGGCGACTCTTCATGCTTTTCCGGATAGCAGGCCACTCCGTAACTGAAAGGAGTATGCGGCGCACGGATAGGAGAACCGTCGACAAAGATTCCCCGGTTGAAGTCGTTGATCTGTTCCTCCAGTTCAATGGCATGGGCATTGCCGCCCGGTTCCGGCACGAAAGCCGATTCGTGACGAGCCTTGTCTCCCCGGAGCACCAGCACATCTGTAATACCCAGGAACTGCAGGTCAAGCAGAACATATTCCGTATCTTCCCGCGTAAAGCCGCTGCACAGCATGTGAGGCACCACGGTAATGCCGTAACGCTGCTGGATGGCTGCCGCCACGGCTACCGTTCCCGGACGGCGGCGCAAACGCTGGCGTTTGTAAAGTCCGTCACCCAGTTCCTGATACACATATTCACTGCGGTGAGTCGTAATGTTGATATATTTGGGATCAAATTCTTTCAGTTTATCAATATCTCCATAAAGACGCTCGATACCTGTCCCCTTCAACGGAGGAAGGAGTTCAAAAGAGAAAGCGGTCTTCTCTGAAGAAGTAATCAAATCTATCACTCTCATTCTTCGTTGTATTAATCATTGTTTCGGGCAAAGATAATATAAAAAACTGAGAAACGACCGCACGATGCCCAGGAATTGACCGCACGATGCCCCGTCATCGAGTAGTACGATGCGGCCTCATCGTGCGGTCGATTGGGCTGAATTATGCGGTCGATTCCGGCCCATCGAAAGGTCGTTCCAGAAGCATCGTACAGGCAGCAAAAAAGACTGCTCCGGAATCTGATCCGGAACAGTCTTTCCCATCTTATCTCTTCAGAGACTTTATTTCATCTTATATACCAGTGTACCTCCCTTCATGATGTCTTCATGAGTGATGTAGTTCTTGGTATAAGGTTCTCCGTTCAGCGTAATGCTTTCCACATACTTGTGTTCCTTGGACAAACCTTCAGCCAAAACGGTGAAAGTCTTTCCATCCTGCAGGTGAAGCACAAACTTAGGCATTTGCGGTGCACCGAATACATATTCTCCGCTTACCGGATTCACAGGATAGAATCCCATGGCCGAGAACATATACCAGGCAGACATCTGTCCGCAGTCATCGTTTCCGCAAAGTCCGTCCGGAGCAGGACGATACTGGGTGTCGAAGATCTGACGGATCAGTTCCTGAGTACGTTCCGGTTTGCCGGCCAAAGTATACAGATAAGTCACGTGGTGACTCGGTTCGTTACCGTGAGCATAATTACCGATCAGACCGGTTACATCAGCCAGCTGGGTTCTAAGTTCAACTGTAAACAGCGAATCCAGCTTGTTCGTGAAGGCTTCTTCTCCGCCCAGCAGAGCAATCAGTCCCGGAACATCGTGCTGGACATGCCAGGTGTACTGCCATGCATTACCTTCTGTATAGTCGCCACCGTTGCTTTCCGCATGTGCAGCCTGAGTAGGATCGAACGGACTCTTCCAGGTGCCGTCTGATTTACGCGGACGCATAAATTTCGTCGTCGGATCAAACAGGTTCTTATAGAAGTCTGCCCGTTTGCTGAAATAGGCAGCATCTTCCGTCTTACCCATACGGCGGGCCATATCGGCAGCAGCATAGTCGTCATAGACACTTTCCAGTGTAGATGAAACAGATTCAGCAGCAGTAAGGTCGGTCGGGAAATAGCCATATTTCATATAGTCTTCCCAGTTGGACTTCAGCTTGTGCGAAACAGTCTGGGTCTGTTTGATTGCCTGGAAAGCACGTTCCGCATCGAATCCCTTGAAACCTTTTGCGTATGCCTCAGCTACCACAGAAACTCCATGGTTAGCAATCATACAATAGTTTTCCTTGCCCCAGAGTCCCCAGATAGGAAGAAATCCCTGCACTTCTGCCTGATCAATCAGAGAATTGACAAATCCGTCCACACGTTCAGGTACAATCATGGTATAGAACGGGTGTGCCGCACGATATGTATCCCAAAGTGAGAAAGTAGAATAGAACTTGCCTCCGGTAGCAGTCACGATGGAATCTGCGGCGTTCCGGTATTTGCCGTCACATCCGAAATTTCATTCGCTGGATCAGGGCATGATAGAAACAGGTATAGAAATTGGTCATCTCATCCGGAGTTCCTTCCATTTCGATTCGGCTCAGATAACTGTTCCATTCGTCTTTAGCCTGCTTGCGGGTTCCTTCAAAGTCCCATCCGGCTGTTCGGCAGCCATATTAGCTTTGGCACCTTCCACACCGGTCGTAGACATGGCGATCTTCATCAGCACCTCTTCGCCGGGCTGCAGATCAAAGGTAGCCACGATTCTCCGTCCTTTTTCCGTTTCTCCCATCGGAAGATCAACAGTACTGATCACCGGACGGTTAAACTGGAGAGTAAAGAAGTAATCCTGATCCACCCATACGCTGTTGCGTACATGTCCGCTCAGGGTACTATCGTTTTCCCATTTCACGTCGCAGGCCTTTACCTGGGAATGATACTGTTTCTCATTCCAGGCCGACCATGCTGCAGGTCGATCAGTACGGAAGCCGAGTCTGCCTTGTTGTAAGTGTAACGGTGCAAAGCTGTATGCAGGGTAGCAGTCAGTTCCGCCTTTACGCCCGGTTCGTCGAGCGTAACGGTATAATAACCAGGAGTCGCACTTTCGCCATTCTTCTGGAAAGACGCTGCGATAGCCGTCCCATGCCCGATGACGGTTTCCAGTGACCGGCATGACCAGAATATCTCCCAGGTCCATGCATCCGGTTCCGTTCAGATGTGTCTGGGTGAATCCCCAGATAACAGAATCCTCGTAGACATATTCAGAACAGTATCTCCATCCCACAGCTCCTGTTACAGGACTGGTCTGTATCATACCGAAAGGACGGCAGGCACCGGGGAAAGTATGTCCGTTATCGCTGCTCCGATAAAGGTATTGACATATTGTGTATAGTCTGTGGCGGCTGTTTCCTGCTGAGGGGCAGAACAGCTGAAGAGCGCGCTGCCGGCAGCCAGTGTACAGAAGAGTAATGTTGTCTTTTTCATGGAATCAGGAATTTATACGTAAGTTTCCAGGAATTTGACATTTCCTTGCGGTACGACTTCCAGTGACTGGGTTGTAGCAGGGAAAAGAACAGATTCTCCTGCCTGCATAGTCAGTGTGTTTCCTTCGTTATCAGTAACAGTGCATGAGCCTTCCATGCAAATGTAGATGACAAACGAATCCAGTTCACTGTAATCCATGCTCATATTTTCTGTCAGGTCATAGACAGAAGTTGTAAAGTGGTTGCATGAAACAAGTTCTACCGGTTCGTTCTTTTTCGGTGTATAATGTGTACGATAGTCAGCCTCTACTGTATAATCGATGGCGTCTTTTGACAGTTCCGTATGCAGTTCACGGGTATTTCCGTTTTTATCTTTACGGTTGAAATCATAAATACGGTAAGTCACATTCGATGTTTCCTGAATTTCAGCAATAAAACATCCGGCTCCGATGCTGTGGATACGTCCTGCAGGCAAGAAGAATACATCGCCGGGCTGTACTGCATAATCAGCCAGAGCATCACAAATCGTATTGTCAGCAATCATGGCTGCATATTCATCAGGAGTAATCTGTTTCTTCAGACCGGAACGCAAGTGTGCCTTGCCTCCGTTATTACCGATTACATACCACATTTCTGTCTTTCCCAGTGAGTTGTGACGCACTTTGGCCAGTTCATCGTCCGGATGTACCTGAATGGAAAGGTCGTCGCAGGCATCGATGAATTTGATCAGCAAAGGGAAATTGTCACCAAAGCGCTGGTAATTGCTTTCGCCCACCAGAGCACCTTTATATTCTTTGACCAGCTCGCTCAGGTTCTTGCCAGCATCGGCTCCATTGGCTACGACTGATTCATCACCGGGTACATTGGAAATTTCCCAGCTTTCACCAACCTGTGACTGTGTTGCATTCAATTGTTTGAACGGAATGATTTTTTCTCCTCCCCAAATGGTGGATTTCAGAATAGGATTGAATTTAAATGGATACATAATCAATATTTTTAAGGTATTTATATTCATACATGTGAACTGTCATTCTGCTGACTGAGTGCATTCAGCAAGACTGTTCCCGTTTGCAAATGTAGTAAAAATCGTCTGATTATTTGTCCGTCTGTGAAAAGTTTCTCTGATTACCAGCCATCATAAAAGGACAGGCGGCCGCCTTGTTTACTTTGCGGTCGCCTGTCTGAAAAATATCAACAGTCGTTCCAGATTAGTTCTTCCCGTTTACAGAGTCCATCCTGCAGTCCAGTTATCATCGGCCTGTACAGCTCCCTTGTAATTGGTTGCTGTGAAGAATTCATCGGTAGAAAGATCTTTTCCTCCTTCTTCAGTTCCGACATACAGATCGCTGAGGTTCGCTGTGTGCTGAGTAGCATTTCCGTTTCCGGCAGCAAACAGATCGTTGGTATAGATGTTTTCTTTGGAATTCAGCAAGTCGCTGATCACTACATATTCCAGTTTGGAAGTTCCGTCTTTCAACGCGTTTTCTGTTTCAACAGTTTCTACGGTCAGCGGCTGGCCTTTACCGGTAATGATGGCGTTATACAGTTCTACCTGTGTTCCTGCACGCAGACGTACACCCTGTTTGCTTCCGCCGTTGCCGACCAGTGTAGCGTTGGCGATGACCGGATGAGCCACCGGGGTTGCTCCGAAGTTATTACCGTTGTTGTCGCATTCCATCAGGCAGTCGCAGTCATAACCCAAAGTTTCTGCATTTTCCTGATAGGCAACAAGGAATTGTGCCTTTCCGTTCCATCCTTCTGTCCAGTCGAATGAATCATCGCTGCAATTGGTTGCTACCATATATTTTACATTGACAGATCCTCCGAAGAATTCAAATCCGTCGTCTGATCCCATGTAAGCCTGCAGGTGTTCAACCGTTGTTCCGTTTCCGACGCCATAGAAAGAAACACCGTTTGCTTCATGTTCTTCGTCGAAAGCATATCCGGTATATTCCAGACGGATGTATTTCAGTACACCTGAATTGTCAGCATCATCATTGCCACCATAACTTGCATTTCCGATTTCAGAGCTGCCTGTTCCATTGTTGGTGTGAGCATATCCGCAGATATGAAGACCGCCCCATGCTCCTGCCTCCTTCTTTTCGGAAGTCATGACGATAGGAGCATCGGCTGTTCCTTCGGCATTGATCTTGGCTCCCTGCTCTACAAGGATATAGTCGACAACATCATCGTTTTTAGCAATAATAGTAACTCCTTTGGGAATAGTCAGCGTTGCTCCTGCCTTTACGTGAATACCTCCATTAAGAGTATATGTTTTTCCTTCCTCCAGCGTCAGATCTGATTCAATATTCTTGTCAAGTGTATAGGCGCTATCTTCGTTACCATTTCCGTCACCACCATTTTCATTAGGGGTATCGTCACTACATGCAGTTGTAAAGAGGGTCATACTTGCAACCAAAGCCATTGTTGCAAATTTCCAGTTCTTTTTCATACACAATCTTTTTTTGTTAGTAAGAGTTATTTTTTGAATGATTGATTACAATGTATAGGTGATGCCTATTTCGAAGCTGCTTCCGCGTTTGAAGCGTTCCACTTCTACCTTTTCTCCTGTTGAGGGAACTTCCTGCTTGAAGATAACCGGCTGATTCAGCAAATCATTTACCTGCAACTTGACAGCTACCTTTTCGCTAAACTTAAAGCTTCCGGCAAAGTTCAAAGTGTGAACAGGCTGCTGCTTGACGTCTCCTAATCCGGAGATTCCGACAGACTGAATGCGCGGTCCTTGCAGATTGTACACCAGTGCGGCACTGAGCTGACGGGTTTCTCCGAAGCGTGGACTATAAGTCAAGTCTGCATTAACCAGATAGGGAGATGCACCTTGAAGGGCACGTTCGGTATTGGTATAGGCACCTCCCTCAGGCAGTTTCACGTCCGTGTACATGAATGAAGCATTCGCTCCCAGACGTAATTCCTGTGCCAATGTCTTTCGGAACTCCACTTCCAGTCCGGTTGCCATTCCATTATTGGCATTCTTGAATGAATGGATGGTTGCGCCTCCGGAAAGTTGCTGAATCTGCTCGATAGGGTTTTCCAGATGTTTATAGTAAGCAGTGGCAGAGAACATATCTCCGTTGTCTTCAAAGAATTCGTAGCGTAAATCTACGTTATAGTTATATCCGTTCTGCAATTCAGCATTACCTCGGATCTGAGCTGATCCGTAAGATTCCTGATAAAGGAACGGTGCCATTTCAATGAACGAAGGACGGGTTACCGTACGTGAGAAAGAAAGTCTCAGATTATTTTTCTTATTGAACTGATAACGTAAGTTCATAGCAGGAAAGAGATCGTCACTGTTCAATTCCCGACGTTGCTGCGTTCCGCCGTCTTCTGCATAATTGACCCATTGGCGGCTGCTCTCATAACGTACACCCACATTTACCAGCAGGGCATCAACCGGATAGATATCGGCCAGAATATATCCGGCATAAATCTTGGTTCCGGCAGCATAACTGTCTTTGGGCTGCTGTGAGCGGTTGATAACTACTTGTCCGTTATTGATACTTTCCTGATTCAGATACCCGGAAGGAGTATAAATATCTTCAATGCTTCCGATGGTTGGATTCAGTTTGTTCAAATTGTAATAGAAACGTGTGGAGAAATAGTCACGGCTCTTATCCTTGTAGGTAAATCCTGCCTGAAGTTTGTTCTGAGTACCAAATTTATATTCTCCCATTAAGTTTCCTACCCATTCTTTTTCATCCAGCGTACCAAAGTAACGCATGGTTTCCTGCCGGTTCAGTTTGAAAGATTCAGTTCACTTCCTTCTCTGATGAACATAATCTGCCGGCGGTCAGGCTCATCACTGCTGGTCTGACTGTATGAACCGCCCCACTGCAGATTCCACTGTTCGCCGAAGAAATGCTTTCCGCTTAACTGGTGGTTCTGCAAGCTATAGATATGAGTCACACTGTTACTGCCAATCAGGTTATGATCTTCGTAGTCATATCCTTCCCGATACATATAAGTATCAATGGCATTACGCGCATAGAAGAATGTATAACTCAATTGGTCACGTGTACGGAAACTGTATCCAAGACTTCCCAGACCTGCGATCTTCAGAGTATTCGCATAACTGTCATAGTTGAAGTCATTCAGTGTTGTACCGGTTGCCTCCAAAGTGCGGACACTGGCATCCATCATGATCTGCTGCTCATTGCTGAGTCCCAAAGATGCAAGCAGACTGAGCCGCTGATTACCTCCCAGATCAAAATTCTTTCCAATACCGATGTTTCCTCCAAATTCCGGAAGAGCATTCTTTTTGGAAACATCGAAACTGGTATTGAACAACGTATTTTTCCGGGCATAATCTTCAAAATCCGTAAGAGACATTTCACGAAGCTGACTATTCAGCGAGGGAGTTTTGAAAAGTGTACCGTCATGATCCATACGATACATCTCACGTCCCAAAGTATTGAACTTTCCTCCTGTATTGAATGAAATGCTGAAGAAATCTTCTCCGGTCTGTTCCTTAGTACCGATATCAATATGCGCTCCGGAATAATCTGCAAAAGCATTAGCTTCGTATACTTTGCTGACCGTAATGTTTTTTACTGTTGAAGTAGGGAAAAGATTCAGAGGAATCAATTTGTTATCCGGATTCGGAGAAGCGATAGGAAGCCCGTTAAGAGTCGTCGTACTATATCTGTCTCCTAATCCTCGTACGATAATTTGTCCCGCAGAAGCAATGGAACACCTGTTATTTTCTTGACACCTTCTTCAACATTCGAAATGCCTTTGACACTCATTTCCTTGGCTCCCAGATTCTCAATGGCAACAGACGAACGCTGACGTTCCAGTTGCAGAGTCCGTTCATTTTCCAGATTCTTCCGGGCTGTAACTGTAACTTCCTCCATGGTCTGAGTATCTGGAGCAAGTGCGATGACCAGTTCTTCTTTTTGTCCGGCATTTATTGTTATGCGCTGAGACTGGTAAGAAACATATTGTTATGACAAGCGTACAGTTGTTTCCTTTCAGATTGGAAAGTTCGAAACGACCGTCGATGTCGGTAATAGCTCCTGTGGTTGTACCTTCTATCTGAATGGTAGCACCGATCAATGGTTCTTTGGTTGTTTTATCTACAATGGTTCCTTTTACATTGAATGCCTGTGCGGAGACTGCTGTCATTAACATGGCACCCAATAATGTCATCTTGTTTGCATTCCTCATTATGATCACCTTTTTTTAATTCGGAAGCAAAATTAGAGGAGGGGTATTTCTCGTATATTGCAAGAGGTTGATAATGCGTTTACGTTAAGATGTCAATTGTATTACTTGAAATTCTTTCCATAAACCAGAAGGATATATCAAAAGTCGACCGTTGAAATTACGAACCTAAAACCTAAGATTTGAACATCCTGAAGAAGCATAAAGAAAGGGCCGTATCATTACTCATCACAGAGCTTGATACGACCCTCTTTAGTATTACAGTTACAATCCTGAACTTTCTGGAGTAGTCATTTTCGTCTTGACACCCTCCTGAATAAATCAGTAATTGAATGTAACTGAGTTTTTATTCCTGTACCGGATCATAGATATTGACGGTTTCCAGATTGGCCTTTGCTTTTTCCGGTTCAACGCTCATAGCCTTATTAAACCAGTCACGTGCAGCCTGGAAGTCTCCGCGCAACCATGCCAGTACTCCAAGATTATTCCATGCACGGTTGTCATCTTTCACCTTCTCAAGAAGTTTTTCCGCATTCTGGAAATCTCCGCTTACGATATTTGCTGAAGCAGCATTGATACAAGCTACAGCATCTTCCGGATAAGTACGTGCGGCAATTTCATATACTTCCTTATATTCTTTGGTTCCCGGCTTCAGATCTTTAGCTACCCGATACATTTCCTGCAAGCTCAGAAGTTTCGGATCTGTATAGATCAATTTGGCTGCTTCTGCATTTTCTACTTCACGAACCTCGTAATCAACTGAAACACCCAGACGACGCAGACGCGGATAAAGGTCATTCAGCATAGTCCGGTAAGTTGCAGTACCCAAACCACTCTTCAGACGGGCCTCACGAGTATCAACATTTGAATACTTATTGATAATTTCCAAGGCTTTATCTGCATAAGCAGGCTTTTCATCCTTCAACATCTGAATCAGTGTTTCCCAATCTTCTCCTGCTGAGGTTACTTTCAGTACTTCAGCCGGGAAGCTGTATGCTTTCTTCAAATAGTCAGAGAAGGAAGCGGCACGCTGCGAAGCTACACGGTCATTAGTTTTGGCGGAGCATCGGGTGACGCATAACCACACACCTTGATAGCCTTAAAGGTAACCAGATCACCGGTAGTCAGCGGAGAAAGAATATCTTTCAGCTTTTGCAGTTCTGCTCCGTTATTCTTGTAATCATCCTTGAAAGCAGTTGCACCTACGGCATACTCGATATAAAGTGTACTTTGTTCTGAACGTACTTTTAACGGCTCAGCCTTGGGAGTCAGGTAAGAAACCATCTGCATGCAGGGCTCACATACTTCATACGCTGTAGGCAAGGGAGGAATGACCGGCTTATGTTCCACGATCTGAATATCCAGCGGGGCAGAACGATAACATTCATCTTTTTCCTGCAACATAGCCAGACAAGCCGATCCCATCCAGTCTTCATACGGGAATGAAGCTGCATAATCGATAATGTCATTGCGGTCAGCAGCTTTTCCGTATACAACCGTATAAGGCTCGCTGAATCCGAACTTACGGCCGGCCCGACGAATCTTACGGGGCATCTTATAGTTTTTCTTTCCGCTGACAGCCATCGGAGCCAGTACGAGGTGTTCATTACCGTTCACCAATACCGGAGTAAAAGTATAGCTCTGTTCACTGTTTACCTTCACCTCTTCTACGTTGAAGCGGAAGCTGAGTGTCAGTGTATCATTGTCCAGCGAAGCTGCAGGACGGGTTATCTTGACGTCTTTGGCTGAGAGTGCGAATGGCAGAGCCGCAGCCAGCAACAATATTGATTTCTTCATATTTCTATACATTATATATATTAAAAGTTAGCTTCTACGCAACGGTAAACCGGTTTGTGTTTCGGACCGAAGGTAAAGTTGATACCCATGTTGAAGTTTGCATTGAAGCGGTTGGTCGGAATAGCATACTTCTTGGCATATTTTCCCATTGGGACATCTGCAGCCAGGAAGAAATTGAATCCACGCGGATGGAAGTTCAGCATAAGGCCAGTGCTTGATCCAAAGCTGGACAATGCATAGTTCAAAGAAGCTTCAAACCAGGTAAGAGGTGATACGTTTGCAGATACGCGCGCTTCAGTCCAGGTGTGACGTCCCTGAAAACGGGTAGTCCACAAGCCACCGAACTTCAACCGGTCGTATACGGGCAATGTGTATTCAGCACCCAGATGCAGTGTAGCTGCCAGGGCTGTATTACGTTTCAGGCCTTCACCTTCTTTTGTAAATTTTGAAAGCCTTCCAGGTCATCCAGATAACTGTCTACCTGATTGTCGATTGAGTTCGGATTACCATCCGTATCTTCTACCGGGATTTCATGGAAACCATCAAACTCAAAAGAGTTGCTCATCGTAGCTTTGACTGTATTGTTCCAATGGATAAATCCCAAATCAAGCAAAGATGCTGAGAAAGTCCAGTCATCATTCCATTTGTAAGTGGCACCAAAATCAAAAGCCATACCGAATCCTGTAGGTCCGATATTGTTGTCATCGAAGTCAATATCGTCATACGACAAAAGATTTTCTGCTCCCGGTTTCAGCTGGCTGGTCGGATTTCCATAAGCGTCACGAACGTAATCACTTTCTGCATAATTACCGGTTTCTCCTTTGGTCGGAGTAATCAGCCCTTTTGCAGACAGATAAGCTTCTGCACCATTCGGAGTGATAACCCATGATTCCGGAGTAGCCTTGATATCCAGTTGGTCGATCTTTACAGTCGCTTTTGCAAGCCCTACCAGGAATTTCACCTTCGCACCAACGGTTAACTGATCTGTCAGAGCACGTGAATGTCCGAATGCCAGTTCCGCATAGTTGGTAGAAAGAATACTGAGATCATTCACCTTATAATGGGTTCCTTCCGGCTGTCAACCCCACTCTTCATAAACTTGAAAAGATCATCGGGTGAAGAGAAACGAGTGTCACTCTTGATAGAAAGGCCAAAAGTATTGAAACCTCCCCATGCAAAGAAACCAGTAGAAAGAATATTCTCATTCAGGTTTATACCCAATTTTGTCCGACGCGGCAAATCATTCAAGAATGTTTTTGCACTGACATCAGGGTGCATGAATGTCATCAAGTCTCCATTATCCTTTACGTAAAGGAAGTCTCCCAAGCCTGCTGTTCCCTGTGCTCCAACAGAGAAATTACCCAAAGCAGGCATTCCTACATAGTTCCGTTCACCTTGAAAGGCCGGGTTCAGTTCGTGACGATATACAGATCCTTCCAGAAAATAAGAGGAACGGTTGCCCGTGGCCTGAGCCATGACGGTGGTAGTTGCACATGAAGCAGCCAGTCCGCAAAGGATCATTCGGCAGATATGTTTTTTCATCATTTGATATTCTTTTGTTATTTATCAGTTGACGGACGGAAGATCACAGCCGGAATCATAATTTATTTGCCGGTCTTGTATCAGCACATCCTGTTTTAATTCTCACATGTCGGTTCCCAAGGATTAGTTGAGATCAATATTTACACCGCCAGGAACCTGAAGTGCACTCTTCTTCACCTGAATCCATTGAGTATCTTTCAAAGGCACTCCGGAACTTTCCTTCGAATCAGCCTTCAGTTTGAAACAAATACGGTCAATGCGTGACAGCGTATCGAAAGCATTGTCTGATTCCAGAATGATTTCTACTTCACTTTCTGCTTCGGTTGTTCCGTCAGTGCTGGGATTAACCGTTTCCTTACCTTCACCAATACTTACCTTGATGTTTTCAATCGGTCGTCCGGCTTTATCCTTAATGTCTACATCATCTGCATTCAGCGTCATTTTCAAAGGAATAGTGCTGGCAGCAGTAAGAGTAACCACAGCTTTCTTGAATGAAATGATATCCAGATCTTCCAGATCCTTCTGCAAGTCTTTGATGGAATCGTTGTAAACAATCAGCAGATTACTTCCGAAGGTCAACGGAATATCCACATCGCAGAGACCATCGTTGATCTGATAATCCTTTACCTCCAGTTCATAGAAGTTTTCGCTGTCCACACGCGGCTCCATAGATACTTCGATGTAGTCAGGAATCTTCTTGATCAGATCATTCAGGTTAGGAACGACTGCTACTTCGTCAGCCTGATAATCTCCTTCTTCACGTGCTATGACAACACGGCGGTCACCATCTTCGCCAGTATTCTTTGCCAGCTCGATGTCGTTTACTGTTACTTCTGCAATCGGATCTTTCTGACCATTCTTGAAACTTTTCATCACCAGATTGGTCAGAATCGGAGCACCGATCGGATTATTGGTATTCAAACTGAATACAGGATTTTTAATATCCAGCTCAGTTGCATCATCACTCAGGAAGTCAGGCAGATCATCCAATGTGAACTTAGTCGGGTCAATATTGATTTCCGGATCAATGCGACCGCAGATTTCACCAATTTCCATTTCATCCAGTGTAATGTGAGGAACAATTTCCAGCTTCTTGATTGTCTGGCTGCTCTGAACTCCATTTACGCTGACAGTCATTTTAACCGATACATCATCATTGATACTGATTTTTCCGTTTTCAATAGGATTTGCTCCGCTTACTCCTGTCTTGGCTTCCAGATTATATCCCTTCACTGCCAGTTCAATGGTCCACGCAGATTCTCCTTCTGCAGAAGAGGAAGAATTGATCACGTGCTTGTCAATGGTCAATACATTGTTCTCCAGTTTTCCGGTTGAAGAAGTATTTTCCAGCTTCAGAACTTCAGGAAACTCAATACGAATATTGGTAAGTGTAATTGCATCATATTGGAATCCCGGAGTTAAATCCATCTGAATGTTCATTTTGGAAGGAGCAGTTCCATCAGCCATTTCAAAGCTTTTACATCATCTTCCACACTGATGGTTGAAGAAACTTTCGTTGTACTTGATTCGTCCTTAGGAGAAACATCAAATTTATCTCCTGAAGAAGGAAAGTCTTCCGGGGTTACAGCAGAAATAGGTGAACCTGTTTCATCAACCGCATCTGCCATCACAGGATTTACCTTGAATTCGCTGCCAGTGATAGTTTCTTTTTTAGTCAGATGATATTCGCGGGTATTTTCATCCGGCTGAAGCATATCATCTTTTTCCACTTCAATAATTGTACTCAACAGAGCCTGTTCGGTTCCACCGGCGGGAATTGTCAGATACTCACCGCCCACGTTTACTGTCATATCGATATCCTTATCCAGATCGTATTTGCTGTCCACGCAAGAAACGATACCTAAGGAACATGACATGAAGAATGCCCATACCAAGGGGTGCAATTGTTTTTTTACTATCATAAATTAACTCATTAATTAATAAATGCGCTTGTACTGTTAAAAGAGATAAACACTAAGTCTATCTCTTACAACAATTGCAAAGATAAAATATTTTTTCTTAAATACGATTGTATAAGTGTTCAAAAAAGGGAATAAATGGTCAAACCTTCCTGTACTTCCCTTCATTGTAACAACAAAGTAATACAAAAGCCTGAAAATGTTGGGTTAAATCTGTTCTTGCCACATCCTGCATCAGGCATGCCGGGGACGTATTTTCCGCACAACGGAAGATAAAGTTTTTTGTATGGTCCTGGTAAGAATAATGAGTGTAACAGCAGCAATGATACAGAGAATACCGGTTCCTTCCTGAGCTGTAAACGGCTCACTGAAGACCAGCACACCGATACATACGGCGGTGACAGGTTCCATCGCTCCCAGTATGGATGTCAGAGTGCCTCCGATATGATGCACAGCCAGCACGAGTGTAATGTTGGATATAACGGTCGGCACGACGGCAAGCAAAAACAGATTGACAATTGACCAGGCATCCGGAAGAGCTTGAATGCCTGATTAGTTCCAGCCTTTATGGCAAACAGAACAGTACTGACGATGAATACGTAGAATGCCAGCTTGCGTCCGTTCATGTCCCGTACACGGGAACGGTTGACCGCCGTGATGTAACTGGCATATGCAACGGCAGAGAGCAGCACAATGACCACGCCAACGGGATCGAGTGAGAGTTCCGTTCCTTTCAGAGAAAGCCGGCTGACTCCAAAGATGGCCAGAATAATGGCCAGCCACGTAACCCACGAAGCTCTTTCCCGAAAAATCAGGAACATAAGCAAAGTGACAAAAATCGGATAAGTAAAATGCAGAGTGGTAGCTACTCCCGCTCCCATAAAGTTATACCCCCAGAAAAGAAACATGGCAGAACCGGTATAGAAGAACCCCAACAGAATCAGCATAGGTATGTCTCGCCGTTCAATCCGGAACGATTCCTTTTTCAGCTTCATCATACCGCCCAATGCCAGGGTTGCAAAAAGGAAACGATAGAAAAGAATGGAGTCAAACTCCATCCCCTTTTGCATCAAAGGAAGAGTAAACAACGGGATCAAACCAAATGTGACCGAAGTCACGATTCCATAGAAAATGCCTTTTAAACTGTTCATGTCTTAATGTATTGATGTTTTTGAAATATTGTGCAAAGATATGCATATTCTTCTGTTTTTATAGTTGATACATCCTATCTTCGCATAGAAATATTGGCTATTTGTGGAATTATCCCTACTTTTGTGCCTTTTGAAGAATTCATTGTATGAAGATTATCTGTCAACTTATATATAAGGTATTGTGTCTGGCTATGCTCGTCTGCATGACAGCCATGCCGGCCAAAGCCGGAGAACGGCATGAAGAGCCATCTTTATCGACAGGCTGCCCGGAAGATACGAATACGATGGTTCGTACCACAGATACGGTAAAAGTACAATTGCCTTCTGATTCGATATTTGCCCGCTACCTGCGCCAGCAGGATATGTCATAACACCTCATAACCAACTTACCCTGCTTACAAGCGGAAGAAGTAAGTTTGAAAGTCTGTTTCACGAAATCCGGAATGCCCGTCATCAGGTACATCTGGAATATTTTAATTTCCGGAGTGACTCTATTGCCAAGGAACTTTTTACACTACTGGCTGAAAAAGCGAAAGAAGGTGTAAAGGCACGTGCCCTGTTCGATGCTTTCGGAAATTTCTCCAATAACCGTCCGTTACGTAAGGATCATTTAAAGATGCTGAACGAACGCGGAGTTGAAATTGTAAAGTTCGACCGTTCCGTTTTCCTTATATCAACCATGTATTCAGCCGGGATCATCAGAAATAGTAGTAGTGGATGGGAAGGTTGGTTATACGGCGGTATGAATATTGCCGACTATTACATCAATGGACTGCCGGAAATCGGTCCCTGGCGTGATATGCATGTACG
>ENA-OQAN01000115-OQAN01000115.1-human-gut-metagenome-genome-assembly--contig:-NODE-115-length-41414-cov-8.733693_pt1 | contig 41414 bp, 44 predicted proteins | sample MGYA00242735_ERZ504527 | MGnify/ENA primary metagenome ERZ504527 (study PRJEB26092, sample SAMD00036230) | human gut metagenome | host: Homo sapiens | study: EMG produced TPA metagenomics assembly of... | reverse complement strand
CAGAAACTGTAGCTACAAAATAAGAAGGATTCCATAGATGTCCACCCCATAACTTGGATCTTAGATCATCCCCAAACTCTTTCATCAAGAGTCTGGCCGATACACCCTTCATAGCTTTTATAATATTTGGAATGTAATGCTGCGGCGTACAATTGATCAGCATATGGATATGATCCTCATCCATATTCATTTCAAGGATTTGAAAACCATTATCCTTTGAAATCTGAGTCAGCAGCTTTTTTAATCTTGTTGCGACCTGTCCATTCAAGACATCACGACGATACTTTACGCACCATACAATATGATACTGTATTGAATAGACATAGCCTCTTCCTTTAACAACTTCCATATGTTTTTTCTCATCTATATTATAACATATGTATATACTTAAAACACTATATTTATTATTTATTTTTAAATTATTTACCTAACATCTGTACATCTAATACATCTCATGACTAAAGTCACGAGTGTTCTTAGATTGCATTATAAATTGACGTAATATATTTTCTAAATCTTCTAATGTGTTCATTTGTGACATCTCATTTTTAAAGATCCTTGAACTAGGAAGTCCCTTTAAATACCAGCTAGCCAAGCCTCGCATTTCACGAATAGCTACTTTTTCACCTTTTGTATCCGCTAATCCTTTGGCATGATCCATACAAATTTCAATACGATCTTCCATTGAAAATTCATGTTTCTGTCCTGTAATTGAATCCACACATTCTTGAATCAAGAATGGATTACCTACAATTCCACGACCTAACATAACCGCATCACATCCTGTTTCATTCATCATACGATGAAAATCTTCTACACTGCGGACATCCCCATTCCCGATAACAGGAATAGATACCGCTTCTTTTACTTGCTTAATATAAGACCAGTCTGCTTTTCCTTCATACATCTGATTACGCGTACGACCATGCACCGCAACAGCACTAACGCCCACACTTTCCATAGCCTTCGCCATTTCAACGCAATTAATATGATACGTATCAAAGCCTAAACGCATTTTTACAGTTACTGGCTTATTTACATTTTGTACAATATTCGATACAAGTTCTTTGGCATAATCAATATCCTTCATTAAAAAGCTTCCTGCCTGTGCTTTGATAACCTTGTTTACGGGACACCCCATATTAAAGTCAATAATGTCACAATCAGTTTGCGTATCCAAATATTTAGCTGCATATACAACCGTATCAATATCATGACCAAATAATTGAAAAGATACTGGATGTTCATTTTCATCAATGGCACACATTTGTTTCGTCTTCAATGAATCATAGTATAAAGCTTTATCGCTTACCATTTCATTACAAACTAAACCAGCTCCAAAGCGTTTCGCAATTCTACGAAATGCGATATTACTAATACCTGCCATTGGTGCAATCACAACCGGATTTTCGATTTCTACATTTCCAATCTTAATCATGCATCTTACTCGCAATCGCTCTTAATTCTTCTTCTGTGAAATGATATGTTTCATTACAGAAGTTACATGTGACATCACAACCATGCTCTTTATCTGCCATCTCTAAAACATCTGATTTTTTTATAGTTCCCAAAGCTCTAGCCATACGTACCTTTGAACAAGGACAATCATAAGCCACTGGTTGTGTCGTTAAAATCTTGGCATCTTCAAACATGTCATTTGCCAAATCTTCTAAACTTAAATCATCATATTCTTGAATTAATGTACTCATTGGTTTCAATCCTTCAAGTACGTGTTCACAAATAGAAATGTCTGTTTCTGTCGCATCTGGAAGCATTTGTAGAATCATAGCACCTGCACTGGCAACACGACCATCTGTTCCTATTAAAACTCCACATGATACAGCTGTTGGTGTTTGTTCAGACAAAGTGAAGTAATAGGCAAAATCATCCCCAATTTCACCACTCTGCAACTCAACCGAACCAGAAAAGTTTTCTTCCATACTTAAATCTTTAGTAACTGTTAAAGTTCCATCTGTACCGACAACAGCTCCTACATTTAATTTTCCTGGGCGAATCAAAACATCCTCTACATGGGGATTTGAAACAAACCCACGAACATTTCCATTTGCATATGCATCTACCACAATAGAACCAATTGGACCATGTCCGTTGATTGTGATTGACAACATTTCTTCTTCTGATTTCAACATAGCACCCATCATACTTGCCACAGATAAAGTTCTTCCTAAAGCTGCACAAGCACATGGATGTAAATCAAAACGATCCTGCGCTTCCTGTACTAAGTCAGTTGTACGCACAATATATAAACGAACATGCTCATTTAAAACAAGAGCTTTTAATAGTTGATCTTTCATAATTATCCTCCACAATAGAATTCACAAGCACCATTCTACTGAATTCTTGTATCCATTTCAAGCCAAACTAAAAGCCATCAATCGATGGCTTTTATGTGTAATTAATCTTTTTTCTTAGTTAATTCATTGAACGCATCATCCAAATCCTTTTGATCAACACCAGTTGGAGTCTCTGGAATCTCTGGAACTTGAACTACTTCTTGTTCTGCTTTTTCCTCTTCTTCACTTGTTTCAATATTAGGATCTGTTAATTGTCCATAATTCATTAAGTTTGTGATTTCTTCATTTGTTAATGTTTCATGTTCATACAAATTGTTCGCAATCAAATCCAATAAATCTTTGTTTTCAGTTAAGATCTTACGACAATTTTCATGACACTCATCTACAATCGCACGAACTTCTTTATCAATTTCAGCCGCTACACCTGCAGAATAATCACTACCCTTTGTATAATCTCTTCCTAAGAAGACATTTCCTTGAGGATCCGCATATTGGATAGGACCTAAACTAGACATACCATATACACGAACCATATTTTTGGCAATTTCTGTTAATTTTTCAATATCATTTACAGCACCCGCACTGATTTCACCAAATTGGATCTCTTCAGCTGTACGACCACCAAGTAAACCAGTGATCTGCGCAATAAATTCAGATTTTCTATGGAAGTATTTCTCTTCACGAGGTGTCATCAAGTTATATCCACCCGCATCTCCACGAGGAATAATTGTAACTTTCTGAACCATATCTGCATCTTCAAGTTTTAAACCAATAACGGCATGTCCCGCTTCATGGTAAGCCACAAGAATTTTATCTTTTTCTGTATATTTTTTGCTCTTTTTCGCAGGTCCCATCATAACACGGTCAATAGCTTCATCTAAATCCGTCATTGTAACCTTAGCTTCATTTTTACGAACTGCTAAAATAGCGCCTTCATTCAATACGTTAGCTAAATCTGCACCAGAGAATCCAGGCGTACGTTTTGCCAAGTTTGCAAGTGAAACATCACTCGCCAATTTCTTGTTACGAGCATGTACCTGTAAAATAGCTTCACGCCCCTTAATATCTGGCAAGCTAACCGTAACACGACGATCGAAACGACCACTACGAAGTAAAGCAGGGTCTAATACGTCTGGACGATTTGTAGCCGCAATCACAACAATTCCAGCATTATCTGTCATACCATCCATTTCAACCAATAATTGGTTCAATGTTTGTTCACGTTCATCGTTTCCGCCACCCATACCAGCTCCACGCTGACGTCCAACGGCATCAATTTCATCAATAAAAATGATACATGGCGCACTCTTTTGTGCTGTTTTAAACATGTCACGAACACGACTCGCACCTGTTCCGACAAACATTTCAACGAAGTCAGAACCTGAAATCGAGAAGAATGGAACATTGGCTTCTCCAGCTACGGCTTTTGCCAATAAAGTCTTACCAGTTCCTGGAGGACCAACCATCAAGATTCCCTTAGGAATATGTGCTCCCATATCTGTAAATTTCTTTGGCGAACGCAAGTAATCGATAATTTCTTTTACTTCTTCTTTTTCTTCTTCACAACCCGCAACATCTTTAAAACGAACTTTTACATTCGATTCAACACGAGCTTTCGATTTTGCAAATTCAAAGGCTTTATTATTGCCTCCACCACCCATTTTAGAAAACATGAAGTAGAAGAATACCGCAATAATCAAGAATGGAATGATTTGAGAAAGAATAGAAATCCATACACTTCCTTGGTTTGGATCTTCTACTGTTAGCTTTCCACCATTACGTTGCAAATCCTTTTCCAACTTCTCAATATTCTTTTCTGTTCTTGGAACAATAACCTTGTATCCAACTGTCTTTGAGTTCTGCTCATAAGTACCTTCCAACTGAATAACAGTGGAACTAATTGTCATAGAACTCTTCTTAAAGTCAACTTCATCTACAATTTTCTCAAATTGTGTATAATTCATTTGTACAGTACTGCCCTGTGAACTATAAAAAACTAATGATAATACAATTGATAAAATGAAGATGGTTGGTAAATAATTTAACCACTTCTTCATAATCTTCCTCCTACTGATAAATTTCAGGTTTTAAAACACCAACAAATGGTAAGTTACGATATTTCTGGTTGTAATCCAATCCGTATCCAACCACAAATTCATTTGGCACCTCAAAACCAACGTAATCCGCTTCAATTTCAAAAACACGACGGCTTGGTTTATCTAACAATGTTACACAACGAACATCTAGACAACCTTTATTCTTAAACATTTTCTTTACTTCAACTAAAGTTCTACCTGTATCAATAATATCTTCTACAACTAAAATAGAACGATTCTTACAAGATAGATCCATATCCTTTAAAATACGAACATCTCCAATAGATTCTGTTCCATCATATGAACTAACGGACATAAAATCTATTTCACATGGAAATTCAAAACGCTTGATCAATTCAGCCATAAAAGGAACACTTCCCTTTAACAATCCAACTACGATTGGAGTTTCTCCAGATTCTTTATAATCTTCTTCTATTTGATGTGCTAGTTCCACACAACGGTTTTCGATTTCTTCTTCACTTAATAAAATTTTTTCAATATCTTGAGCTATCATATGGTGTTTTTCTCCTTAAGTTACTTACACATTGTAACATAAACATTTAATCTAGACCATTCATTTTAAAATAGAACTGTTGATTTTGTGAATAATGTTCTACATCACATCCAAGGCCGGGTACGAAAATAACTTTTCCTGCATTATTTTCCACAACCAACCAATATTTTCGGTATATCTTGCAGATTTTTCGATCCACAAAGAAACGATGCACATTCTTATTTCCAAAACGCATCGAAATTACGTCATTCACTTTAACATGACGCACCACCAAAGGAAAGTCAGATGCCTCCACACTAAAAGACTCAATTGTTTGGCCCTGTTTCATAATAGAGAATTCTTTATAATCTTTATACTCCAATTCATTCAATGTATAATACACATTCTGTGGTTTTGGCATTAAATACAACTTTTCATTATGCCTTTCCAATAAATGATTCTCTATTTCAATCAACACATTTCCCTTTAATTGGACACACAACTCTTCCATGTATTTTCTAGAGAAATGATGCTCAAAGCCTGAAATAAGAAAGTATCTAAATAGAGCCAAGCATCTTCTTGATTCAATAAAGAATCTACATCCCTATTCCAATTCTTTAAAAAATCTTCTATGCCTGCTCTTTTTATTTGCCAAAAATCATTCTCATTTTGAATCTTTAAAATCCATTCTTCCTTTTCATTACGATCCATCTTTTCGATTTGTGTATGACGAATCACATTACGCGTATAGTGATTGGTTAAATTCGATTCATCAATTCCAAAAGAAACGCCATTATCATTGCAGTATTGCTGCAATTCACTCTTTGTGAAATTAAGTAAAGGCCGAACGATTTGATAGCCATGCCTTACACTCTTTTCTTTTAAGCCATACCAGTCACAAATCATATTTCGATTTTTCTGAAACAAATACGTCTCAATCACATCATCCATCTGATGTGCTACATATAATAATTTCGTATCAAATTCATCTGCCACTTCTTCAAAAAAAGCATAACGAACATCTCTTGCCCACGCCTGAAAATTTCCTTTCTCATGCACCGGATATAAAACACGAACAGGAATATCATATTTTTTACAATATTCCTTCACTATTTTCTCATCCCTATCTGCCGTATCGCGATGTTTATAATTCACATGTGCAACGACAATGTCCTTGCCTTGTTTATTCAATTGATCTAATAAAGCCATGCTATCAGGTCCACCTGAACAGGCTACTACACATTTTGACATGTTCCTATTATAGCATCATTTGCATAACACATTTTTTTATTTTATCAAACAAGTGAGAATTCGGATCAATATGCGCCTTCACATCAATCACACGCGCCGAATTGATCCATTTCGCATCATTTAAGAATAATACACTCGCCTTATTTAAGCCCTCAATTTCTGGTAAACGCATCAAATGACGCTTTCCCATATGGGATACAGGATCATACGCCCTATGATATGCACTACTATTCCCACTCATAGGTACTACAAAAATTTTCCCATTCTTCATTGCCAACACTAAACCAAAATGCTGATAGCCAACCTCACTTAGATAGGCCAATCCAAAATCTGTAAAGCATATGTCGCCAACTTTCACATACACCTTAGCTTCTAAACTCGAATACATTTGTTTCCTCTGACAAAAATTCAGTTTAGAAAGCATATAATCATAAACCTCACTTTCATTTAAACCCTCTAACAGTTGTTCTTCAGCAATTCTAGCCTGCGACGTTATTTTCTGTGTGTACTCCGTCGACTTCTTGTTTTTGTACTTTTGCCATTCATTCGGTTCCATAACCCCATTCTAACAAACCAATGTGAAAACAATATTAAAAGTAGGCATTTTAGCCTACTTTTTTTGAATATTTTTCGCGATTTTCTTTGAATACGATGCCACAAACCAATTAAAGGATGAAATTTCTCACTAATCATTGCAGATTTCTCAATAAAGATCTCTACCGCCAACAATATAATGACCATAACTAAAAAGCCGATATTTCGATTGATCATATACGCAAAAGCACTCAATCCAAAAAGCGCTGTTAAACCACACATGATAATTACAGTATTACGATGTCCAAATTGGCGCATCAACAAGTGATGAATATGACTCTTGTCCGCCTCCATAAATTTCATGCCCTTTAAAGTACGTCTCAAAATAGCAGATAACGTATCAATAATTGGCAGCATCAACAATAAGATAGGCAATGCCAACGTCAAAATCGTACTCGATTTAAATCCAAGCAATGAAATTGCCGAAATCATGAATCCCAAAAACAACGATCCACAATCTCCCATAAAGATACTAGCTGGATGCGCATTATAAACTAAGAAACCCAATGTTCCAAAAGCTAAGATAAAGGCAATGCTTAATAAATCCGACCGTCTTTCGATGATGCGATAGAGCCAATGACCACAAGCACAATAACACTCATACCTCCGGCAAGACCATCTAGACCGTCAATCAGATTTACCGCATTTGTGATACCGGCCACCCAAATAATCGTAAAGATAAACGAAATAATACCTGTATCAATTTGAATACCCAAAGGCAAACGAATAATATCTACTGAAATTCCAAAATAAATCAACACCAAAGCCGCAATAACTTCCAACGTTAGTTTAACCAGTGGCTTAATATCGATTAAATCATCAATTAAACCAGTAAAAAACATAATACTGCTTCCAATAACCAAACCTTTGATCTGACGATCCGCCTTCACAAAGATAGCCATCGTTATAATGAATGCCAAATAAATCGCTACACCACCAATACGTGAAATCTTTCCATGATGGACCGTACGCTTATTTTCTTTGGCATAGGCCCCACAATAAATAGAATATTGCTTCACCAACGGTGTTAGAATCACTGAAATCAAGAATGGTAATAAAATCATTTTATAATCAATCACGCTGACTTTACCCCCTTTAATGCATCTATCATATCGTATTGTCCTCGTTTTGTACAAAGAACTGGACAAGATATGTTCTTAGAAATGAATTGTGACGGTCCAAAACAATCCGCCAATCCTCCACTCAATTCAATTCCATGCATCAAAAAATGTTCTTGTAAAGAAGCAGGAAGGCCATCAAAACAATGTTTTACCCATAATGAAATCTGTGCTGAAACCATCTCGAGGCCGGCCACAATAGACTTGACTCAATTTGAATCTGATGAAGAATCTGTCTTGAATCAAAGGCATAACACAACAATAAATTATTTTTTTGTTGCCAAAAAGCTAGACTTGCCATTTCCTTCAAATGTGCCGCATCCATTTTTGTGATAAAACAACCCGTCTTGTTGTAAACAATCCTTTGTATCTGCTCATCAATCTGTGCTCCCGCATAATAAATTGTCTTTGACACAAACACCTTACCATAAGCACACACATGAATTTCCGTATAAGAATGTCCACTATGCACTAAAAAACAAGAACCTTCTTCTTGTAAAGCATTTAAGTTTGAAATAAATTCAACCTTACGTACGCCACAATCCAAAAACATTTGCTGCCAAAGTTCTCGTTGTCTTTGCGACAACTGTGTAGGAACACTCACAAGCACACTCGGTCTTAATAAGCCATCAAAGGCATGTAGTTCGTTTAACCCCTTCTGAACCAAAGGTTCAATTGAATGAAGAATTTGACCATGTGATATAGGATATTGAATTTGTATCGTATCCAGATCCTTATATAAATAGCAAGCGCCTGATCCGATACACCTAATGTTTCTTTTCCTTTTTTTGCGATTATTGTTTTTAAAACAATTTGTTTCTGTGTAGAAAAATCATAAAACCGTGCAAGATACGCCCCCATATCCAGGGCAATCCACTTATCAAGCAAAGCCATTATAGATTGTTAATTGTAAAATCGCCTGACTTGAAATGTACGCAAGGCAAAGCGATAAAAGAAACATTAAAATCTGCACTTTCTTAGGATTTTTTACACTACACACCTTTTCAAACTGAATACTTGAAATCGCATAAAAGCTTAAACCAAAACACGCAAAGAATACTAAATAAGAAATTACAGAAGCTGCCATATTAGCCTCCCACATGAACAATTTGAACAAAATTATACTTTTCCTTCAATTGCTCACATGCACTTAAAATCACTTCTTCATCCACACTGAACCCCAACATACTTGAACCAGACCCAGACATCAATATACGTACTAAACCTGCATCTTCCATATCCATTTTCACTTGTTCTAATTCAGGCTCAATCTCGAATGCGATTGGCTCCAGAGAATTTGCCATAGTCTGATATAAAAGATCCATGTTCTCTTCTCGAATACTCGACTCTACTAAATCTACATCCGGATGAAAAGGACGAGACTCTTTCCATTTAGAAAATGCATTCGCAGTGGAAATTCCAAAATCTGGTTTTACAACCACAATATCAAATTTCCAATCACTCTCAATTGGCGTAATCTTCTCGCCAATTCCCTTTACTCGAGCCCACTTATCATGAATGCAGAAAGGAACATCCGCACCCACTTGTTTTGTGATTTCATAAAGATTTTCTTCCGTTTCCTCAATACCTTCCATCTTTAAAACCGCCTTGCATACAGCAGCTGCATCCGCACTTCCGCCACCAAGACCTGCCTGAGCTGGAATGTGCTTCTTGATAGATACTTTGAAACAAGAATCCAAATGATAGGTATCCTTTAAAACTTGAATCATCTTTGAAACCGTATTGTTCTCTGGTAATTTCATACCTTCACATTCAACTACATCAAAATCATTTTTTTCTATCTCAATCTCATCATAAATTGAAATAGGTACCATGATCATGTCTAAAGAATGATACCCATTATCCATTCTTTTTACGACATCTAATGCTAGATTAATTTTTGCCCTTGCCTGTACTTTCATAGGTCACCTCATATAATCGAATAAAATCCTCTAACGTACACTGTTGCGCACGCGTACTCGAATCAATATTTACTTTTTCTAACAATTCTTTTGCCAGAGCTTTATCTTTCACAAAATTCTGAAAATTATTATAAATAGTTTTTCTTCTTTGTGTAAAACAAGCTTTTACCAAATCGAAGAAATAATTCTCATCTTCTAAATGATACTTGTGATGGAAAGAAAATTGAATAACCATCGAATCCACATTGGGACTTGGCCAAAATACTCTTCTTGATACGTCCATGACTTTTTTCACATCACAACGATATTGCGTAATTACGCTCAACGCATTGTATTCCTTATCATTTTCGTGTGCCAAGAAACGTTCTCCCACTTCTTTTTGCATCATAACCGTAATTCTTTCAATCTCTTCATTTGCCTCAAACAATTTAAATAAGATCGGCGTTGTGATGTAGTAAGGAAGATTCGACGCGAAAACTACCTTTTGACCAGGCTTTCTAAATTCACGAATCTTTTCATCAATATCCACCTTTAAGATGTCTTCTAATACTATCTGTAAATGATCAAAACCAATCTCATTCTCTAATACAACCGGCAATCTTTCATCAATCTCAAAAGCTACAACCTGATTACTTTTTTCGCATAAAACTGTGTTAAAGCCCCAATTCCAGGACCAATCTCAAAAACCAATTCATCTCTTGATTGAATGGCTGCATTGGCAATCTTTTCAACAACACCCGGTTCAATAATAAAATTCTGTCCAAAGCTTTTCTTTGTGAAAACCTTATACTTTTCTTGAATCTCTTTTGTCTTTTTTACTGTCGCAATCGCCTGTTTCATGAAAGACTCCTTTCTTCTATCTCTTCTTTTGTCACATTCATCTGATTTAAACGCTTAAAACATGTTTTCGCATTACAAGGACCAATATGAAAATCTTCACAAACTTGAAAGCGCAAATCTTTATTTCCAACTAAGCCTAAATCAATAAAGTCTTGCCAACTCAATACTTCTTCTTTATTCTCAAACGTTACATAATGACATAAAGCATCCCATAAATCTTCTTTACTTGCATGCTCTACACCCACTTTTTTAGGTGTTTTCGCCTTTTCTTTATTAATAAACGCATGTTACATCCTGGCACACTACTGCCAATCAATCTACGTATATGTTCTCCTGGCGTATCTGGATCTGTAAAAATAATCACACCTCTTGTCTTTTGAGCCTGTCTAACTCGCTCAATCGTTTTCTCGTTGACCTGGTCTCCACCCGTTTCAATCGTGTCACAATCAAAAAAAGACTGCAACGTGTTTGTATCATTTTTTCCTTCAACGACAATAATTTCTTTAATATGCTGCTTCATCTGTCTCCACCACATGTTTTGATGTAAAACCAGCACCATGTACCTGATGCACATCATTCACAATAATAAACGCTTTTGGATCAATCTCTAAAACACTTGACTCTAATAATGGATATTGTTTCTGCTTAATAACACACATCAACACAGGCTTAGGCGCTTGTGTATAGCCGCCACTTCCATCTAGAATCGTTACACCACGATCCACTGTCTCTAATAAAATACGACGAATCTGTTTCCACTCTGTCGATATAATCATAACATTTTTTGCGGATTGCATGCCTAGCATTACTGTTTTATCGATTGCGACACCACAAACAAACACAGACATAATACCAATCAATGCTGGTGTTAAACCATGTGTAACCACGCCCAATAAAACTGTTAAGCCATCTACGATCATTACACTGGTTCCTTCAGGAATCTTCAGGTATTTATGTAAAATCAAAGCTAAGATATCCATACCACCCGTACTTGAATTAACTCTAAACACTAAACCTAAACCAATCCCCACAAGAACTCCGGCATAGATTGTAGCCACATAAGCTGGCATCACAAATGTATCTTTAGGAAACATTGTGGCAACCTGTGATAAACCTGTTACGAAAACCGGATATACAATTGTAGAAATCACAGATTTCATCGCAAATTGCTTTCCTAATAAAAGAGCTCCCAATATAAATAATCCAATTGTCAAACCATCAATCATCAAAACTGTATCAATCGGAAAAACTGGATGTAATGCGACAGCCACACCAGCTACACCACCCGTTAATATATTATTAGGAAGTATAAAAAAGGAAACTGAACATGCGACCACAAAGTTTCCAAGTATAATCATTATTAAATCATGTATTTTATTCTTGCTCATATGCATACCTCTTCTAGCCTACATGATTATATCATTTTTTTTATGTTTCGTTTTCAAAAATATCGCTTGCAAACAATTCACTTTATCCGTATAATAGTCCGGGTTATATAAGTTCATGATATGGTTGAACGTTCATACCTACTACCGAAAACAGTAGACTATAGCCTTCAAACAGGAGGAAAATAAAATGCAATACGATATCATTATTATTGGTGCTGGGCCTGGAGGAATTTTCTCAGCCTACGAATTATTAAAGAGTAAACCTGAATTAAGAATTGGTGTTTTTGAAGCAGGAGCACCATTAAACAAAAGAAAATGTCCAATTGATGGAAAGAAAATCAAATCATGTATCCACTGTAAATCATGTGCCATCATGAACGGTTTTGGTGGAGCCGGTGCCTTCAGTGATGGAAAATACAATATCACAAATGAATTTGGTGGAAACCTATACGAATATGTAGGTGAACAAGAAGCTATCGATTTAATGGAATATGTGGATGAAATCAACTGCAAGATGGGCGGAGAAAAAACTCGTCTATATGCAAACTCAGATGCTGCTATCGCCAAAAAATGTCTTCAAAATGATCTTCACTTATTAAAAGCGAAAGTTCGTCACTTAGGAACTGACATTAACTATGTAGTCCTTGAAAACTTATACAATGAATTAAAAGACAAAGCCGAATTCCATTTCTTTAAACACATTGATATGGTAAACAAAATCGAAGATGGATATGAGGTCGTTTGTGGGGATGAAACATATACATCTACACAATGTATTATTTCTACAGGACGTTCAGGAAGTAAATGGATGGAATCTGTATGCTCAAACTTAGGCATCGAAACAAAGAGTGATCGTGTAGACATCGGTGTTCGTGTTGAACTAAATGCCGATACATTCTCAGAATTAACAGACTCATTGTATGAATCTAAAATCGTATATCGTTCAAAGAAATATCAAGACCGCGTTCGTACATTCTGTATGAACCCTAGAGGTGTTGTCGTAAACGAAAACACAAACGGAATCATCACTGTAAATGGTCACAGCTATGAAGATCCAGCTCGCTTCACAAACAACACAAACTTTGCCTTATTAGTATCAAATCATTTCACAGAACCCTTCTCACAAAGTAACCAATATGGTGAAAGTATTGCCCGCCTATCAAACATGTTAGGTGGTGGCGTTATCGTTCAACGCTTTGGTGATCTGATTCGTGGACAACGTTCAACTCCAAGTCGTATTGCACAAGGATTCGTAACTCCTACATTGAAGCTACACCAGGAGACTTATCTCTAGTTATTCCTAAACGTCAATTAGATGACATTATCGAAATGATTTATGCCCTTGATAAAGTATGTCCATCAACAGCTAGTGATGACACATTACTATATGGTGTTGAAGTTAAATTCTACAACATGCAAGTAAAAGTAGACAAAAACTTAGAAACAAAACACAAAGGACTATTCGTTATCGGAGACTGTTCAGGTGTAACACACTCATTAAGTCATGCCAGTGCATCTGGTGTATATGTCGCAAGACACATTACAGAAAATCTATAATACAACATAAAGTGGATCGCTTGATCCACTTTTTCATTTATTCAAACATTTTTTTCAAGTCAAACAAGTGTATATTTTTATCTTCAATCATATTTTCATTGAATCCTTCTTTCGAAAAGATATAATATACTCTTTTTAATTTGTCTGGAAAAATAGAAGCACTCTCTTTTAGATGTTCATACATGTCTTTTGTATATTTTTTATTTCTATATTTGCAATCCATCACCAACAAATATTCTTTAGTACTTGTGATACCATCTATTTCAATCGATCTGCTTAATTTTGAATTATCAACCTTATAATTCTGTATATGTGGAAAAATGTCTTCTAATTCACCTTTTTCATTTAGCATATCCATATATAAAATCGATAAATTCTCAAATTCAAACGAAAGAAATGAATCTAATTTTTCTTTATTTCGTTCAAACACTAGATTGCCATTTATTTTTATCTTCTCCTGATTTTCAAAAATTAAGGTGTACCATAATTTCAACATCGAATCTGATATATCATAATAAATTGTTCGCTTATTTCCATTATACATATTCTTTTTTTCTACAATTTCACTCTTTATCAAGGTTGAAATATATTTAGAGACTTTAGCCTCTGCCTCATGAATATCTTCACTAATCGTTTTTATTGTACGATTTCGCTTTGAGATTGATACTAATATTGAATTATATACATTCTGTACATTCGTTGAATTAGAAAGAAGTTGATCTGGCAAATTAAAAAATGTACCAAATTCATTAAATAATAAATATTGAATATTTTCATAAAAAGTTTTTGTATGATCAATTGTCGATAAATAATATGGATATCCCGACATTAAACACAAATAATTAGCTTGGCTTTCAACATCCTCCATCTTCACAAATTCCTTTGCGTCCATAAAATTCATTTTTTTGATTTCCATCTCAAAAGTACGTCTTTTATATAATGGACTCGCATGATTTTGTATTTCTTTTTGTAAGAATCCTATATCACTTCCCGATAAGATGACCATCATATTATCACTCGTATGATCAATAAACTCTTGCAAAACGGAAGAGAAACTAGAATCTTGACTCACTATATATGGATACTCATCTATAATTAACACAAAACGTTCATTCTTTGCGTATTCTTGAATCGATTTAAAGGCATGTTGCCAACTTGCAAAAACAAATGTATCTGGTAGATTCAACAAATGGTCCACTTCATAAGAAAAAGATTTTAAATTTCCATAACTATTATCTTGCTTAGCCTGAAACAATATACCTTTTTTACCCTTAAAAAATTCATTCAATATGGATGATTTCCCTATTCGTCTTCTTCCATACAATACACCAAATTCTTTTCTATTACTTTTATACCGACTATTTAATGCATCTAATTCCTTTTTTCTACCAACAAACATAGGTCCTCCACTTTATTAACTCCGCAGTTATTAACTATCGAGTTAATAATATCATCGAATGAAAAGATACGCAACATGGTATAATAATCTAGGTGATAATTTTATGATACAAATTCCAGACAACAGTACAATATTAGCTCCGGCTACCCTACATTTATCTTTATACAAAGAAATTTTAAAACAAAAAAAAGATTGCCTTGGCATACAAGTTTTAACCTTGTCTAGCTGGCTATCTTCTTTTTATCATGGACAAAATAAATCTGACATTGAAATTCTTTATTTATACAAAGATGCTTTAAAGAATATCTCTCTTTCCAATGCCTTCTATTCCAGTAAAGAAGACTATGATTTTTTAAGTGCCTGCCTAGACTTTATTAAAATGGCCAAGACCTATCAAATCCACGACTTTCCTTGTTCAACGCAAAAAGAAAAAGATTTACATGAAATCTTAAATCTTCTGTATCCAATTCAACTCAAAGAAGACCAAACGCAAGATGTCCTTTCAAGTTTACCAGATTTAGAAAACATCTATATCCTAAAAAAAGAATACTCTCAATTAGACAGTTACTGGATTCAAGTGTTGATTGATCATGGCGCAAAATGGCTCGGCGATAAGCAACTATTAACAACACACTACTACAGTGTTGCCAACGCACGCAAACAAATGGAAGTCATCGCAAATCTTATTATTGAAAATGACTATTCAGCCGATGATATTTTCATTGCCCTAAACAACCCAAGTGACATCAATGTTTTAACCCAGATTCTTACAGCACATAAGATCCCATTCACAACTATACAAGAAGTTCATACTACATCTATATATAACGAGTGGATCCATTATTTAACATGGGCTAAAGATATGGATTTAAAAAGTTTTTTAAACGTAGTTCAAACCCTATATCCAAATGACAATTATCTCTTGCAGTATTACACATTGTTCCCTGAACAATTTTTAAAATTTGAACCTTTCTTAACTACACTTCCATACAAAGATAATGAAATCATTGATTCCTACCAATTCACATCCTACCAAAAATTAGAACAAGACACTTTAGAATGGATACACGATCATGCCTTCTTATTTGATGCATACGATTTTATCAAGATAGCCAAACACATTCAAAATCTACATGAACAAGTCACAAAAGAAGATTTGAATGCCTTCAACGATGTCATGTCACTTATCCAAGATGTGCATACACACATTCATAATGCGAATGATTTAAACATCTTGATTCACCAAATCCAAAATCTTTCTGCCAATCAGAAAGCCAATTCCATTGAAGGGGTATTCATTGGATCTAGACAAGACATCACAAATTTAAGGCCCCTCGTCTTTTTAACTGGCACAAATGCCAGTGCATTTCCTGCTTTAAAGTTACATACTGGAATCTTTGATGAGGCCTATGTACAAAACACGGATTTACCAAATCTTGAAACACGCATTCAAAACCAGCAGGCACAAATCTTTGACTGTTTGTCTTTGTGTGAAATTCTTTATGTATTCTATCCACAAAGTGATTATCAAGGAAAAAATTATGAACCAAGTTCTGACATAGAAAATTGGCTCCAACAAAAGGCTGAGTTTATCACTACGCCCGATTCTTTTAATTGGACTACCCCAAATATCGATTTAAATGAAACAACAGCTAAATCCATATTCTTTAAGGATGATCATTTTAAAGGATCTATTTCAAGACTCGAATCCTATGCACGATGCCCTTTTTCCCATGCACTAAAATACGGCTTATATTTAAAAGAAAAAGAAGACATCACAGACATTCGAATTCGTGGAAGCATATTACATCATGTTCTAGAAGTGATTTCTAAAGATAGACAAGAATATACTTCTTTACCCAAAGAAGAAATTCATCACTATGTTGAAAATGAATTTTCCTTCGCAAAAGAAGTGCTTTTACAACAAGTTCCATGGTTTGATTCTCAAATTGAAGAAATCACAGAAAAACTTATGTTGATTTTTGAACAACTCCATAACTTCGAATCCAACTGGCACATGAACATGGATAAACAAGAACATAAGTTCTCTTATTCCTACCCATGGAATGGATATACCATTGATTTATATGGCTATATTGACCGAATCGACAGTTCAAACACATCTTTTTGTATCTTTGACTATAAATCAAGTGATAAAGATATTAAAATCGATGACTTTGAAAAAGGATTATCTTTACAGTTAGCCACATATACGTTAGCTTACGAAAAAGAATCCGGTTTAATCCCTGTAGGATGTTTCTATATTGCACTAAGGACAACCCCAGAAACATTCACTTATGGAAAATTAAATTATCGCAAAAAAATCCCTGAACTCACTGTGAACGATGAAAAAGATATTGCGGATACATTTAAAGTCAATCGAAGATTAAATGGATGGCACTTTAGTGATGCGAGCATTTATTGTGATGACATAAAACGATATATGCCTGTAAAAAGAGCCAATCCAAGTTTAGAAACCATCAAAGAGGAATGGACTCAAGTCGTTGACAGTCTTTTAGAAGACATTAAAAGTGGACAAGCCCTACCTAATCATGTCCAAGATGCATGTAAATTCTGTGCTTACAGATCTATTTGTCGAAATTCAGCGAATGAAGTTGAACCAATGCTTCGTGTAGAAAAGGAGGAAGAATAAACATGGATTTTTCAATTCCCCAACAAAAAGCCATTGACATTCGAGATACAAATGTCGTTGTCTCTGCCAGTGCCGGAAGTGGTAAAACAGCTGTTTTAGTAGAACGTTTATGTCAGCTTGTATTAAAAGACCATATTTCAATCGATTCTATCCTGGCAATGACTTTCACAAAGGATGCGGCGGCTGAAATGAAGGCACGTCTTCTTTCCAAATTAAAAGAGCAACCAAAAACAGAATATATCCTTCAACAGATGGCTCTACTTGAAACAGCCAGTATTTCTACTATTGATAGTTTCTGCTTGTCGATTGTACAAAATTATTACTATAAGATTCCCATTTCTTATACGATGTCCAAACAAACGGCATCCTCAGCCCAAACGCGCATCGCCTTTGACAACGCCTATAAACATGCGATTCAAGATTTAGACTTGGATGCATACACAAAATTAAAAATGTATTTTCTCTCTTTTGGAAAAACAGAAGAAGACATTCAAAAATACATTGAAGATATTTTGGCAATCCTCAACTCTAAATCCGAAGAAGACGCTACGGCTTGGATTAAAAACATTCAAGATTCATATACATATTTAAGCCCAGAATTAATGGAATATGCATTGAAATACTTTCACAATCATTGTCTTGCGATGACTGAAATATTAGATGAAGTAATCGATCAAATCGCAAAGCCTGAAGATTATGAAGTCAAAAAAGACTATTTATCAAAGTGTTTAGATGCCAACTCGTATTCAGATTTTAAAGCTCAATTTGAATTATATTTAAAAAATACCATCGGTTTTAAGAAGACAATTGATAAGGTGGACTACTCAAAATATCAAACTTCTTTTAAAGATCATGAAACAAAGATCGTAGAAAACTTATTTGATGAAGAATTCTATTTAAAGGACATTCAAAATCATAAAGCTTTAGTAGATACCTTATTTGAATTAACCAATAAAGTAAAGCTATACTTTCAATTAGAAAAGAAGAAAATGGAAGTGATTGACTTCAATGATATGGAGCACTTTGCGTATCAACTCCTTCAAGATCCGATGATCAAAGAAGAAATGTACAATAAATATCAGATGATTCTAGTGGATGAATTTCAAGATACCAATGAACTTCAAGAAAAAATCATTGCGTCTTTCTGCCATGAAAATAACGTATTTAGAGTGGGTGACATTAAACAATCCATCTATGGTTTTAGACAAGCCAATCCAAAAATCATGCAGGATTGGATGAAAAAGGAAGATATCAACAACACCCCTTTATTATTGCAGGAAACTATCGTTCCAATGCGAGTGTTATTCAATTCAACAATGATTTTTATAGTAAGATCATGAACAATGAATTATTGGGAAAACAATTTGAAGAAATCGATATTGCCAATGTAGGTACGAAAGGACAAATGGAAAGTCCTCAGTATCCAGTTCGTTTCTTATATACAGAATATAAAGATGAAGAAGGCAACAAAGCTACCATCAAAAAGAATCACAATGAGAATCGTTTTGATTTGATTGCACAAGATATTATCGAAAAGCACAAAGCAGGCATGCCCTATAAATCGATGTGTGTGTTAACTCGTAATCATGCGCCTCAAGAAAAACTGAAAACAGTTTTTGAGGCCTACAACATTCCAGCTATGATTACCATTGATCATGGATTCTACACAAATCCTGCCATTCAAATTGTACTTTCCACTTTAAAAGCTTTAGAAGATTTAACCGACGACATTGCGTTATGTGCTTCTTTAATGTCTCCATTATTTAATGTATCTTTTTCTCAAATTGCGAAGTGTTGCATCGGAAAAGAAAAAGGCACATCTTTATATATGAGTATTAAAAACGAAGATTTCATGAAACCCTTCTTTGAATTATATGTAAATAGAAATCAAACGATTGTACAACTGCTACAATATATCTATGCCTATAATAATTTCTATTATGCTTCTACAACCATTCAAGATAAGAATAACTTAGATTATTTATTAGAATTAGCAACCCAGTATGAAAATCAGAGTGACATCCATGGTTTTGTCCTTCAACTATCTAAAGATGCAACGCAAGATCAAACTCAGGAAGCAAGCTTGTATGGCAAAGAAGATGATGTAGTTCAAGTAAAGACAATGCATCAATCTAAAGGTTTACAATTCCCTGTTGTATATATTCTTTCGCAACATGAACAAAGAGATAAACATGGCAGTTCATGTATCTTACTTGATTCAATATTAGGATTATCTTTAAAAGGCTTAAGTAATGATTATAAATATAAGTACAATTCAATATATCATTTAGCTCTACAAACAAAAAAAGAATTGGATGATCTTGCTGAAGAAATGCGCGTATTCTATGTGGCGACAACACGTCCTCAAAAAGAACTTGTTATCGTAGATACGATTGAAAGCATTGAAGATTTTTATAGTCCATTAAACGCCTATACTCTATTAGAAGATGAAAGTTATACAGGATGGCTTTTACATACATATGCCAACTCGAGTGATTCTCTAGTGGTTTTTGATAAAAAACAAGAATTGTATGAAAGACCATTAAAAGTGCGTCAAAATAATAAGTCTTACAAGCTTCCTGTCTATACGAAAACATCCGATGTGTTCTCGAGTCAGACGCTAGTGGGGCCAAAATGAAATTAGACTGGAAAGAGATTTCTCTTACTAAAAATATAGGAACGCTTCGTGGTACTTTATTCCATGAAATTGTGGCACAATGTTCATATCCTTATCAACAAGAAGAAATTATTTCTTATGCGAATTCTTATGGATATACTTTAAAGGATTATGATATCAAACAGATTCTAGCTTTAAATTCGAATGCACTCTATGCTTCATGGATGAACGAAAAGCATGTATTTGAACAAAGCTATATTATTAAAGAAAAAAACCAAGTCGTTCATGGATTTATGGACTTAGTTATCTATAAAGAAGATGAGATAATTATCATTGATTTTAAAACAGATGCCGCGGATAATGAAAATAAATTAATTGATATGTATGCGGCTCAGCTTCAAACTTATAAACATTCAATGGAAAGAATAACGGATTTACCGATAAAAACGTATATTTATGCTTTTTCTCTATTTGAATGCATCCTTTTATAATGACTTATGCTACAATGGAGGGGTCTTTTGAAAAAAAGAGAGAAGGAGAGAGAATCGTGGAAAAATTCTTTAAATTGAACGAGAAAGGTTCAAACGTTAAGACAGAGCTTATTGCTGGTCTTACAACATTCTTGGCTATGGCTACATTCTTGGGGTTAACCCTGCAGTATTGGCAGATGCTGGTATGGATAAAGCATCTGTATTCCTTGCGACAGCTATTTCTGCTGGTGTGACAAGTATCATTATGGGACTTGTTGCCAACTACCCAGTTGCATTAGCTTCTGGTATGGGTGTAAACGCATTGTTCGCCTACACAATCTGTGGACAAATGGGCTTTAGCTGGGCAGCTGCATTAAGTGCTGTATTCATTTCAGGTATTATCTTTATTCTTATTTCTGTTACTGGTGTTCGTAAAGCTATTATCAACGCAATTCCAGTACAATTAAAGTTGGCAATCGGAGCCGGAATCGGTTTCTTCATTGCGTTTGTTGGTTTAAAAAATGCAGGTATTATTGTAGCTAGTCCTGCAACATTTGTAACAATTGGAAACTTAACAGATCCAACTGTATTACTTGCGATTGTTGGATTGTTGATCACAATTGCGTTAGTTATTAAAAATGTTCCTGCAGCCGTTTTCGTAGGTATGGTTATCACTGCTGTGATTGGAATCATCCTTGGATTCATGGGAATGGCTGGTATGCCTACTTTACCTGAACATTTCATTTCGTTTGATTTTGAATTACAAGCTGCTGGAGCTTGCTTCTCAGGAATTTCTGAATTATTCGCAAATCCATTCCAAGCTTTCGTAGTTATTTTCTCATTCTTATTCGTTGACTTCTTTGATACAGCCGGAACACTTGTTGCGATTGGAAACCGTATTGGTTTGATCAACGATAAAGGTGAACTAGAAAATGCTGAACAAGCATTGCTTGCTGATGCGGTTGGTACAGTATTTGGTGCAGTTTTAGGTACTAGTACAGTAACTAGCTTTGTTGAATCTAGTTCTGGTGTTGGTGTTGGTGGACGTACAGGTTTAACTGCATGCACATCTGGTGTTTGCTTCTTACTAGCCGTATTCTTATCACCACTTATCTTAAGTACAGTTACGAACGCAGTTACTGCACCAGCATTGATTGTTGTTGGTATTATGATGGCACAACAGTTAAAAGGTATTGACTGGGATGACATGATTTTTGCCGCTGCTGGTTTTGTCACTGTTATTATGATGATCTTGATGTATTCTATTTCAAATGGTATCGCATGCGGATTCATCGTTTATACAATTGCCATGATTGCAGCTGGTAAAGCTAAAGAAGTTCACCCAACTGTTTGGGCATTAATGATCATCTTCGTATTGTACTTCGCTACACCTTACATTATGTAAAAGAAAAAGTCGGGTTTCCGACTTTTTTAATACTTATTATCTTTTTCATATTGATTTTCAAAGGCATTCTTAAATGTGAGGATGCCTTTTTTTGCATCATAAAATGAAGCAAGTAATTGTACTGTTTCTTCTGTACTCATCTTCGACGTGTTGATCATCAACGTATAGTTACGTGGATTGCCCCATTTTTGATTGGTATAGAATTCATAAAATCTAGATCTTTGTGCATCTTTTTCCTGCACAATTTTCTTGGCTTGTTTGGCAGGCACTTGATATTCATCAATCGACCATTGAATACGTTCTTCTACATCACTGTAACAGAATACAGAAATAACATCCGGATTATCTTTTAAAATATAATCGGCACATCTTCCTACAATAACAGCATCTTCTCTTTGGGAAATCTTTTGAATAAAATCACTTGCCATATCATAGATTTGTGTATTCACACTTAATTCTGTAATATTTCTAAGTCCTAAAAGGCCTTTAGATTCTATTGTAAATAAGCCATTCGCATCTTGTTTTTGATCTTTAAAGAAGTCAGCGCAAATTCCCATATTTACTGCAATTCTTTCCAAAATTTCTTTATTATAATAACTAATATCTAAATATTCAGCTAATTTACGAGCAATTTCCCTTCCATTGGATCCAACTGCCTCGATATCGTTATAATCACATTCTTTTCCATGCCAATACCCTCTTTTTCTTATATCATACAATAATATGATAGAATAGTGTAGTGGAGGAAGGTTATGAAAAAAAAATTATTTTTTTAGATTTAGACGGAACTCTATGGACATTTGAAAAGATTCCTAGTTCTGCATTAAAAGCGATTGAACTCGCAAGAAAAAATGGGCATAAAATATATATAAACACAGGTAGAACACGTTGTGAAATCCCTCAATTTTTATTAGATATGAATTTAGATGGCTATTGTTTTGGGGCTGGCAGTGAAATTATAATTGATAATAAACAAGTACTTTTTGAACCATTAAAAAAAAAAGACACTCAATTTATTCAGCACATTGCCAAAGATTCAGGCTTTTCTTTAGAAGGAAGCAAAATGACATTTACGAATGAAAAAAACAGAGAAAGAATGTTGCAATTTAATACGGATAACCGTATGGGAAATCGTTTCTTATCTTTTCCAGATATTTCAACAATTACCGACGATGATTACAATCAAGTCATGAAAGTCAGCATTCATTTTGACTCACTTTCACAAAGAGAAGAAATATTAAGACAAATCCCTAAACATTTAACATTCACAAACTTCTTGCATCTAGGCGGAGAAATCACACATTCAGAATACAATAAAGCTACGGCTATTCAGTTTGTCAAAGATACTACAGTGAAGAATATGAAACAGTTGCGATGGGTGATTCTGAAAATGATTTACCAATGTTAGAATATGCTGATATTTCAGTTGCGATGGGAAACGGTGTCAAAGAGGTAAAAGAAAAAGCCGACTATGTCACAGATAAAATTGACAATGACGGCTTATACAAAGCTTTTAAATATTTAAAGCTATTTTAGAATCAGAAATGATTCTTTTTTTACTGTTGTTGTTCTTTCATTACATCTGCGTATTTTCTACGACCTGGATGTAAGTTATCAACATAGTAACGAACTGTTAAAGTTCCAGCAACCTTAGTACGAATCTTAGGCTCTACAATAAAGCCATCTCCTTCTAACATTGCATCTAACATTGCTTTGCAGCAACTTGCTAAATTTTTTACCCCTGGTTCACATTCATTCATAAACTCTTTGGCATTCACTTCGATGTATAACCACATTTTATCATGAGCTTCTTGTTTCATTTCCTGTAAACGAGCAGCATACTGTTCTTGAGTCCATTTTTCCATAATCATGACATCCTTTCTTATATCCTAATCATACATCATTCTAATCAATAACTCAAACTTTGGCCTTTATTTACAGTTACATTTGTCACGTTATTTACAAATTGTGCAAAATAAACACAATTGGAATCGTTACCACACACGAAACACTTGTCAAGAAGATAGCTTTACTAGCAAGCGTTGCATCCTCCCCATACATAAATGCATATACACTAGAATTACTTGCCACTGGCATACACATAATGAGTATAAGTGTATTTTCAATCAATGGATCCATCTGAAATAAAGAAAGAGAAAACATATAAAACAAAGGTAATAAAATCATTTTAAATATTGTAAATGCCCATACTTTTACATCCAACAACTCTTTGATATCCATATTCACTAAACCAGCGCCAATAACCATCATAGATAGTGGCGTTGTAACATTACCAATATACGTGCAAGTCTGTGCCAAGACATACGGAAGCTTAATATTAAAGATACAAAGGACAAGCGCAATAATGGAAGCAATCATCGGACCATTCATAAATTTCTTAAGCGAAAAACCTCCCTTACGAAATAAACTCTCTCCATATCCATACATTAAACAGTTTAGTGGCAATAAAAATAAAGCTCCATAAAGCATGGCTTGATTCCCTAATATGGCTTGAATAGCGGGTAATCCCATAAATCCGGCATTGGTAAATAGAATCATAAATTGCCAAAGGGATTTATTTTCTTGAATGCGTAAAACTTCTACAATAACTTTAGAGACAATCCCTGTAAAGATTGTGAAAATTGAAAAAATAACAAGTACATTGAACAGTTCATTTCCAGTAAATGGAGATCCATTTTTAACCGAACTAATAATCAAGCCTGGAATCCCGATTTTTAACAAGATATTTGATGCATATACATTTACTTCGTCATTAAAGATGTTCTTTTTAGCTCCCACAAAACCAACAATCATAATCAATAATAAAATAGTCATTTGTATAACAATTGTTGTGATATTCATAATAATCCTCTTCCCTTAAATTAAAAGGACAACAATGCGTTGCCCTACATTTGTAAAGATAATAATCCTCTATTTGTTGATTGTCAATTTGGATTGACCATTGTTAGTTGTACCTTTTGTTTCTCCTGATCAATATTGTATACCCATACCGTAACAATATCTCCTACAGAAACAACATCACTTGGATGTTTTACTCGTTTTGTACTCATCTTTGAAACGTGAACTAAACCATCTTCGTGTAGTCCAATATCGACAAAGGCACCAAAGTCAACAACATTACGTACTGTACCTTCTAGCTTATCATTAATATGTAAGTCTTCGATTTCCAATACATCTTTTCTTAGTAATGGCGCATCATATTTATCTCGATAATCTCTAAGTGGCATACAAATCGCATCTAAGATATCCTTCAATGTATAACTATCTAATCCTGTGTCTTGCATCAATTGTTTTGTATCACAATTAGAAATCACGTCTTTTGCCTTTTGTGTTCCCAAATCCGAAGTATCCAGACCTAATTCTTTCAACAATACTTTTGTTGCCTTATACGATTCAGGGTGAATACTTGTACGATCTAACGGTTCTTTTCCATCTTCAATACGTAAGAATCCAGCTGCTTGTTCAAAGGCTTTTGGACCAATCTTAGGGATCTTTTTAATTTGTATACGCGATTCAATTTTTCCATTCTCTTCACGATATGACACAATACTTGATGCGCTCGCATTATTTAATCCCGCAACATTTTTAAGTAAAGAAACACTGGCTGTATTGATATTTACGCCCACGCGGTTAACAGCTTTTTCAACTACGAAATCCAAACGTTCTTTTAATCTTGCGGTTGGCAAATCATGTTGATATTGACCAACACCAATCGATTGAGGGTCAATCTTGATTAATTCTGAAAGTGGATCCATCAGTCTTCGTGCAATAGAAATAGCACTTCTTTGTTCAACATGTAAGTCTGGAAATTCTTCAATAGCTAATTTAGAAGCACTATATACGCTAGCGCCTGCTTCAGAAACAATGGTATAGGATACTGGTAAATTAAATTTTTTGATTGTATTCGCAACGAAAGCTTCACTTTCTCTACTTGCCGTACCATTGCCAATCGCAATTAAATTCACATGATATTCTTTACATAATTGAACTAATTTTTGTTCAGACTCTCTTACTTTCGCATTTGGCTGATGTGGATAAATCACATCAACTGTTAATTTTTTACCAGATGCATCAATAACAGCCAATTTACATCCGGTTCTAAAGGCAGGATCAAAGCTAGAATCACTTTATCTTTCATAGGTGGTTGAAGTAAAAGTTTTTCTAAGTTCATAGAGAATACATCAATACTTGATTCATGTGCCTTTTCACTTAAAGCTGAACGAACCATTCTTTCAATGGAAGGATAGGCAAGTCTTTTTAAACCATCTAAAATAGCAGCACGAACATACTCACTTGTACCACTGTTAGTAAAGCGAATAAATCTTCGGCATACCCAGTTTTCGATATATTCTTCGTTAAAGGAAATCGAAACATTTAATACTTTTTCTTTTTCCCCACGATCAATGGCCATAACACGATGCGGTGCCAATGTATTCACTCTTTCTGAATAGTCATAATACATTTTATAAACTTTATGATCATCTTCATGATCTTTCTTTTCAGTTGTAACAATACGACCAAAATTTGTCATTGAATCCAATATTTTATTACGCACATCCACATCATCACTCACTTTTTCGGCAATGATATCGCATGCACCTTGAATGGCAGCTTCACGATCTTTTACGTTTTCATTGATATAAGCATCTAATTCTGTTTCTTTAAAATAACGAGGAAAAGACATAAAAGTATCGGCTAATGGCTGTAGACCATTGGCAATCGCAACACTTGCACGCGTCTTTTTCTTTTGTTTGTAAGGACGATAAATATCTTCTACTTGTGACAATTTTGTACATGCGTTGACATTCTTTATAATTTCATCATCCAATTTTCCTAATGTTTCAATACGAGCTAAGACTTCTTCCTTACGCTTAGCTAAATTCACTTGATACGCATAATTTTCTTGAATGACACGAATTTGTTCTTCGTCCAAACCTTTTGTACGTTCTTTACGATAACGCGCAATAAAAGGAACTGTAGCTCCTTCTTCTAATAATTCCAATGTATTCTTAACTTGCGAAATTGAAATATTCAACTCTTTCGCAATTAAGGAAATTATATTTTCATCCATCTTTAAAACCTCATTTCAACTTCATTATTATACCAAATATTAGAATACATTATTTAAAGATTTTCCAACAAAAATGGAACTGCGTAAATAGGCTTTAACTCTAACATCCCATCTTTCGAAAAATCTTTCTGTGAAAACAAGAATCTTCGTCCTACTTCATGCGAATATTTCTTGCAAAATTCATCCATTGAAATATGACTCTTTGTTGCAGATGATTTAACTTCAATTGGAATGATTTTATTTCTTGAACGTATTAAAAAATCAATTTCATTACTATGAGTACTATTCTCTTTTCTCCATGAATGATAATATAAATTATTGCCACTATTTACAATGATTTGTGCGATTGCATTCTCATACATATAGCCTAAATCGGCTGATAACTTATCACTCAACAATTTTTTATAAATATCTGAAGATAATCCTTTCCCACCATCAAATATCATTGTTGTAAACAATCCAATATCAGAAATATACAATTTAAAAGTTTCTGGATCTCTTGTTTGTGCTAAAGCAATACCAGGTTGTGCAACATTGTAACATGGCAAAACTATTTTGGAATCAATTAAATCAAATAAACGTTCCTCATCTTTAATTTGTCTTCGGCTTTTAGTTGCTTCTGTTATTTTAAATCTATTTCTCTTCAATGCTAATTGACTAGGTATTGATGCATAAATATCAGATAATCTACCAGAAGGATCTATTTTTTTTAAATCATCTTCATATAAAGAAATAATATCTCTTTTTTCTTTATCTACTGCATCAAGATTATTCGTTTGTAGATAAGTGGAAACGACTTGAGGCATCCCCCCAATAGCCATATAAATACGAAAATCGCGCATTAACTTACGGTTTGTCATATCACCTATAGCAACATTCTTTTCAACTAAAGTTCTTATACTATCCGTACTTTTTTTCAATGCCCAATTAAATTCCTCATAATCCATCGGAAACACATTAATTTTATGTTCTTCAGAAGGAATTAATATATCTCGTACATTTTTCTTAATTGATATCAGTGACCCCGTCTCAATATAATGATACCTTCCATCTTTTACTAGATGTTTAATAGCTTGTCTAGCCTTTGGAAAGAATTGTACTTCGTCAAAAATAATGGCAGATTTAGATATTATTAAATTAATACCTGTCACTGTTTGTAATCGCAAGAAGAATATATCCAAATCCGAAATATCATTGAATACTTCTAACAATTCTGTAGATATATTAGAAAAATCTATAAATATAAAACTTTCATACTCATTTTTTGCAAATTCCAAAGCAATTGTGCTCTTACCTACACGCCTAGCTCCCTCTAATAAACAAGCTGACCGATCTGCATATTTTTCTTTCCATTCCAACAATTCATTATATACTTTCCGCTTAAACATATATCCTCCAGTCATGAAACAACATTATTTCAATATCACATTAGCAGAAAAACGTCATTATTTCAATATTTCATTTCATCTAAAACGTCATTATTTCAATGTTTTACTCCGTATAAAACGTCGTTATTTCATTTTTTTAACAATAAATGTAGTAATGATGTTTGAAGTCTCATCGTTTGATTGGAAACTTTAAATGTTTTTGAGTCGCAGAATGAATGATAAAGAATCCAGATATTTAGATATTTTTCGAGTTGTGTTAAAGTATTAACAGAAGAGGTAGAACATGACATTAGATAAAAAGATTACTTTATGTGAAAACCTAACTCCGGTTGAAGTTCGTATTGGAAATTATATTATGAATCATAAAGAAGCGATATTAAACAGTACAATACAAGACTTAGAAAAAGAGGTGTTTGTCTCTAAATCTGCCATCATCGTTTTTGTAAGAAAATTGGCCTAAATGGATTTAACGATCTGAAGATTGAACTTGCCAAAGAAGAAAAGATGGAAGAGGAAAACTGGGTGGATGCGAATGTGCCTTTTTACGAAAAGGATCAATCTAAGGAAATCGCCAATAAATTGATGGATCTGTATAAAAGTACAATTCAAGATACTTACAAGTGTTTAGATGCCAAACGTATGGATGAGATTGCCAAAATCGTAAATTCGGCTTTATACGTTGATATTTATGCAATTGGACACAATGAAAATATTGCCCAGAATTTTAAACAAAAGATGTTAAACATAGGTAAAATTGTCAATTGTCCATCCGCTTATTATGAGCAATCTCTAATAACGCTTGCTTCCAATTCAGATCATGTAGCCATTATCCTTTCTTATTCTGGAGCCTATTGGTCTTCGCAGTTATGTGAACAATTGCGTAAGAAACAGGTACCTGTCATTTTGGTGACAAGAGCGGGTGTAAAAGATGAAGCATGTGACAATGTATATCATTTATTTATCAGTGATCATGAAAATCTTCAAAATCGTATATCACAATTCTCCAGTCATATTGCGATGCAATATATCATGGATGTACTCTATGGGGCTATATACAATTTAAATCGCACAAAAAATAATCACTATATTCGCAAGTCGATGTCCTATCATGTTCCAAATCAATAGTTTCAAAAAGTGTCAGGTTTCTGATGCTTTTTTATTTTCTTTTGGAAATAAATTTCTGTATCCTCAGATCAAATTGAGAATGCGAATATAAACCGATATATTGTAGTCAACGAACAAGGAGAAATAATTATGGATATTTTAAAATTAAAAGATTTCCCAGAAGATTTTTTATGGGGTGCAAGCTCTAGCGCTTACCAATGTGAAGGCGCTTGGATGAAGATGGAAAAGGCCCATCTGTACAAGATATGGCTCCAGTTATGAAAGGAACAACAGATTGGAAAGTATGTAGTGATCATTATCATCGTTTTAAAGAAGATATTGCCTTAATGGCTGAAATGGGTTTTACAGAATATCGTTTCTCAATCGCATGGCCTAGAATCATTCCTGATGGAGATGGTGAAGTAAATCCTCTTGGTGTAAAACACTATCATGAAGTCATCGACGAATGTTTAAAATATGGTATCCAACCAGTCGTTACTTTATATCACTTTGATTTGCCTTATGCTCTACAAGAAAAATACGGTGGATGGACATCTCGTCAATGTATTGATGATTTCGTTCGCTATTGTGAAGTATGCTTCAAAGAGTATGGCGATAAAGTAAAATACTTTTTAACAATCAACGAACAAAATATGATGACCATGTTTAATATGGGTGGATATAAAACAGATAAAGAACGTTACCAGGCTAACCACCACATGTTAGTGGCACAAGCTAAGGCAATGATTTCATGTCACAATATGTGTGATGCATGGATTGCTCCTGCACCAAATATTACTTGTGTATATCCATTAACTTCTTCACCAGAAGACTATTTAGCTGCCATGGATTATGATCAGTTAAGAAACCGTTTATACTTGGATACTGTATGTTTTGGTAAATATCCTGAAGCTTTCGCATTATATTTGAAAGAAAGAAATGCTTTTCCAGATATTGAAGAAGGCGATATGGAAATCATGGCCAATGCGCATCCTGATTTCATTGCGTTCAACTACTATGGTGGTTCTACTGTAAAATATGTGTCTGAAGAAGAAGGAAGAGCCGCAAAGGAAAAAATGACTTCTGGCAAAGCCAATATGGAAGAATTCATGACGGGTATGATGACAGAGCCTGGTATGGCTGTTGGATGTAAAAATCCTCTACAAGAAGAAACATCGTATGGTATGGGAATTGATCCAGTTGGATTACGCATCACATTAAGAGAATTGTGGGAACGTTACAGTCTTCCTTTATTAATTACAGAAAATGGTTGTGGTGTACCAGATACATTGACTGAAGATGGAAAAGTACATGATGACTATCGTATTGATTATTTAAGAAAACACATCAAAGCTTGTCAACAAGCCATTACAGATGGAGTAGATTTAATGGGATATTCTCCATGGTCTGCATTTGACTTAGTAAGTACACATCAGGGAATCACCAAACGTTATGGTATGATTTACATTAATCGTGATGAATTTGATTTAAAAGACTTAGCTCGTATTAAAAAAGACTCATTCTATTGGTATCAGAAATGTATTAAATCGAATGGAAAGGATTTGGATTAATGTCTAAAATCGTCTTTTTAGATGTGGATGGAACACTCATTGATTATGAGGCTAAAATGCCAGATAGCGCAAAAATTGCCGTAGATGCCGCAAGAAAAAACGGGCATAAAGTATATATTTGTACAGGGTGTTCAAAAGCCGAAATTCTACAACGAAATCTATGCGAATTAGATGGTATGATCGGTGGCAACGGAGCTTATGTAGAAGATCATGGGCATGTCATAATGCATCAAGGATTGTCTAAAGAAGATGTTAAACACATTGTTGATTGGTGCAACAAAAGACATTTAGGTTTCTATTTAGAAGCTAACAGCGGCATGTATTGTAACGATTATATGCTTGAACAAGGACCAGATACCATGATGAAATATGCTCTTGGAAAAGGAGCTAATACCAATCATGCCAAAGACACTGCCAATGCCTTTATTTCTGGATTCACTCACTTACAGAATGAAGACCTATATCGTGATGATGTGAATAAAATCAGTTTTATTCTAAGTAGCTACCAAGATCATTTAGATTCTAAAGCAGAGTTTTCTGAATTAGTTGCGAATACTTGGGGTGGCAAAGGTGAACTGGCTTTGTTTGGAGATTTAGGTCCAACAGGAATCACTAAACGTCATGCGATCGAAACATTGTTAGATTATCTTCATGAAGATGCTTCAAATACAATTTCTTTTGGGGATGCCAATATTGATTTATCCATGTTTGAATGTTGTGCCTATAATGTCGCAATGGGCAATGGTGGAAAAGAAATCAAGGAAGCAGCCGACTACATTACAGATGATGTAAATGAAAATGGTTTATATAATGCCTTTAAACATTTAGAACTTATATAAGAAGTGAATTTTCACTTCTTTTTTCTTGACCACTTAGTCTTATATTTTAACCACTTACTTTTCAAGACTATACTTTTAATATTCCTTGTGGAATAATAAAGCCATGAAAGTAAGAATTGAGATTGATGATTCACTAAAAGAAGATGAAATCGTCATACATACAAAAGAATATACTGAGGAATTGCAACAATTGATTTCTAATTTTAAATCAAAGCCGAGTATACAATTCTTTAAACAAGATACAGAATATTATCTGGATTTAGATGCGATTCTATTCTTTGAAAGTGATAATGGAACGGTCTATGCACACACAGCCAATGATATGTTTTCTACTACACAGAAGTTGTATGAATTAGAAAATATATTGACGAACTCCTTTTTAAGAATCTCTAAATCCACAATAGTGAATATTCAAAAAATTTATTCTCTATCGCATTCTGTATCGAGTCATCTCATTACTTTTCAAAATAGTCATAAACAAGTCTATGTATCGAGAATGTACTACAAAGTATTAAAAGAAAGAAGGAATCATTTATGAAAAGAAATTGGTTTTGGGGCATTATTTGTATTCTAGGTGCCATATTAATTTTTGGAAACTTATTTGGAATTATTCAATTTAACCTTAGTCTATGGAAAATTGCTGGAACTCTTATCTGTCTATCCGTTATTATCGACGGAATCAAAGAAAGAAGCTTCTACAGCCCCTTATTTGGGATTGCGATTATTTTCTATTTATTCAAAGAAGATTTAGGTTTTGAAGATATTTCTCTATGGCTTCTATTATTAGCTACTTGGCTATTAGCTTGGGGACTTACAAGCATTATTCATCCCAAAAAAAGACACATTGAAATAGAAGATATTGAATATTCTACAAATTCCATCATCAATATTACTTCTAGTTTTGGTGAAAAAGTTCAATATATTCAAACCAATGATTTACAATATGTGACCATTGATTCAAAGTTTTCAGGATTGAAACTCTATTTTGATCAGGCTACCATTCAAAATCAAGCTACGATTGAAATCGATGGAAATTTTACAGGTATTGAACTCTATATACCTAAAGAATGGAATGTACAAAGTCATGTTCGCGCCTTCTTTGGTGGAGTTGATGAAAAAGGACAGCCATCATCTAGTGGCTATCCAACATTAAATATCACAGGGCGTGTTCATTTTGGTGGAGTTGAAATCCATTATATCTAAGAAAGACAATTAACGTCTTTCTTTTTTATATTCCGCATCATTTTTTGCGAGAAGATACAAACAATATTGATTCATACTAATGCCTTCCTCTTTAGCGTGTATAGATAAGGATCTATGAAGACTTTTGGGTATTTTTAATTTAAATTGTCCTGAATACGATTGTAGATCACTAGGAAGCGGAATCTCTTTTCCATCTTCTAACATACCTAAAATCCATGTTTCTTTTGCGTCTTTGGCTAGTTCTAACAAGTCATCTAATGAATCTGAACATGTCATACATCCAGGAAGATCCGGATAAGATAAGACATATCCTCCTTCATCTTTATCTTCAACAATTTCCATACGATACGACAGATTCATGTAGTATTTGAGTTCTTGATTCATATTCCTTCATCTCCTCTTCTATCACTTTTTTTATCATTTTTACATACACCTTTTTTATAGGTTTATGTCTTGGAATCACAATACGATTACATCCAGATTTGACAAATGAATAATGACTTGATCCGCCTTTAGGTTGTTTGATCTCATATCCATATTCTTTCATCACTTTAACTATCTCTTCGAAACGAATATCATGACCCAATTTAACAGCTTATCCCAAGAAGACATCTTTTCACCTTCATTATATTTGGTGTAAATCATATTTTTAATGATCTCTACCTCAATTAAATCAGATGTATGTGAAAAAGACATTAAAAGTCAAAAAAAAGAAGTCATTTAGACTTCCAATTTAACTCATTTTCTTTTGAACCGTACGCATTGCACTGATCCACAATGGTATCAATACCAATGTAGCTGCAACCCATGCTGTTTGATCTGCCCATGTGATCGCACTATATTTGAAAATTGGAACAAAGCATAATGCCACAATACATCGTGCAATCATTTCTACAAAGCCTGCCAGCATAGCTCGAGCAGAATAGCCAAGTCCTTGAACGGACATTCTTGTTGTGATCAAAATTCCTAAAACAGGATAAAAGTAGCCCATTCTTCTTAGATACAAAGCACTCGCATTTAACACTTGTGATTCATTGGCGCTCACAAACATCATACTAAGAATTCTTCCAAAGAAAACCATTACGACGCATGCGAATACACCATATAAAATACTCACCATTACGCCTTTATGATATCCATCATGGATTCGTTCTAACTTGCAAGCTCCATAATTTTGGGAAAGGAATGTAGAAACAGCTGCACCTAATGCATCAAATGGACACATCATCAATGATTTAATACGCATACCTGCTGTAAAGCCGGAAACATAAATGGTTCCCAAAGCATTGTTAGCCGACTGCATGACCATTGAGCCAATGGCGGTAATCGAAAACTGTAAGCCCATAGGAACACCCATAGCAAGTAGTTTTAGAGAATGTTGTTTATCCACATAACGACTTGATTTAGGAATATGTAAAACATTGACTTTAAAAGCAATCAACAATAAACACAAAATACCACTTACGGCTTGGGCAAAAATGGTGGCGATGGCAGCCCCTGCACATCCCCATTTCAAAACAAGAATGCAGAAAAAATCAAGGCCAATATTTAAAAATGCAGAAAAAGCTAAAAAGAAAAATGGCGTTTTTGAATCTCCAATAGCTCTTAATATAGCCGATAAATAATTATAAAGTAATGTGAATGGTATCCCTGCAAATATGACAACCAAATAGGCATAGGCATCTTTAAAGATTTCATCATTGACTTGTAAAATATGAAGAATGTCTGCGCAAAATACAACAACTAAGATGGATACCACAAAAGCTGTAATGGCTGTCCATATCGCTCCTGTATAGATATAAGTGTGCATTTCATCGAGCTTTTTTGCTCCGAAACTTTGTGAAACCATAATCGCAAAGCCTTGGCATATTCCCATACAAAAACCTAATATTAAAAACTGCACACTACTGCTTGCGCCTACGGCTGCCAATGCTTTAGAACCTAGTGTTTGCCCAACAATAGCCGCATCAACAACGTTATAAAATTGTTGAAATAAATTTCCTAATAATAATGGAATACTAAAATTCAAAATGAGTTTTAACGTATTCCCCTCAATCATACTCTTTTGCATATTCCCTTTTTTAAACCTCACCAAAAAAGAAGTCATTTTATTGACTTCTTACCAAGCTAATACTTCAATTCCTTTTTCTGTAACTAGAATTGTATTTTCCCATTGCGCCGATAACTTTCCATCTTTTGTATAAGATGTCCATCCATTATCTTTATCAATATATAAATCACGCGTTCCTTGATTGATCATAGGCTCAATAGTGAAGACCATACCTGGTGCAATAACCATACCTGTATTACGAATTCCTACGTGATGTACATATGGATCTTCATGGAAAGCATTACCAACACCGTGTCCACAGAAATCAACAACGACACTGTAACCATTTTTGTGTGCATGTTCTTGAATAGCAGCACCAATATCTCCAATGTATCCCCAAGGACGTACGGCTTCTTTACCAATTTCTAAGCATTCTTTAGTCACTTCAACTAATCGTTTTGCCTCTTCACTTACATGACCAATACAGAACATTCTAGATGCATCCGCAAAGTGTTTATGTACAATGGTAGTACAGTCTACATTTATAATATCGCCATCTTTTAATACGACTTTTTCACTTGGAATACCATGACAAATTTCATTATTAATAGATGTGCAAACACTCTTAGGGAATCCTTCATAACCTAGACATGCAGGAATTCCACCATGACTTGTTGTATAATCATATACTAATTTATCAATATCTTCTGTCGTCATACCTGCACAGATTTTTTCTCCAACTAAATCAAGAACTGCATTATTGATTTTAGCCGCTTTCTTGATCCATTTAATATCTTCTTCCGACTTGATTAAATTATGACTAGGAACAATTTTTCCTTGTAGTTTTAATACATTAATTGTATTGTCCCATTCTTCATGACAATGTTTATATTTTTTACCAGAACCACACCAACATGGACTATTCTTACCAATCATCTTGATCCTTCTTTCTATATATTCGTTAAACACAACTTATTATACACGAAAACAAGAAAAAAAGCTTCCGATTGATTCAGAAGCTTCTAAATGCATTATTCACCAAAATAACGTTTTAATAATCCAGCAAATGCCTTACCATGACGAGCTTCATCACGAGCCATTTCGTGTACTGTATCATGAATTGCATCTAAGTTTGCCTTTTTAGCACGAGTAGCTAAATCAACTTTACCTGCAGTCGCACCATTTTCAGCTTCTACACGCATTTCAAGATTTCTCTTAGTTGAATCTGTAACAACTTCGCCTAATAATTCAGCAAATTTTGCGGCATGTTCTGCTTCTTCCCAAGCTGCCTTTTCATAATACAATCCAACTTCTGGATATCCTTCTCTGTGAGCTACTCTAGCCATTGCCAAGTACATACCTACTTCTGAGCATTCACCTTCGAAGTTAGCACGTAAATCGTTTTTAATGTCTTCAGCAACATCTTTTGCGACTCCTACTACGTGTTCAGCAGCCCAAGACATTTCGTCTTCTACTGGAACAAATTTTTCTTTTGGTTGTTTACAAGTTGGACATTTCCAATCTGCAGGAAGATCAGCGAATTTTACGCCTTCTTTTTCCTCGTCATAAATGTGTCCACAAATTAAGCATCTATATTTCATAAATAATCCTCCTCTTGAAATATACTATTTCCTTTTATGACTATACTATCGCATATTCATTTCAATATTTCAAAAGTATTGCTCAACAATTTTTAAAATTATAATTCAATCGTCAACATACGATCTTTTCCTGACATATCTTTATGTACAGTAATCGTTGCAGATTCAAAATATTCACGAGCTAGATTCGATAAAGATTCACCTTGATCCCATCCCATTTCAAAGGCAAGAAAAGCTTTTTCATTCAATACTAGATGTGCTTTTTCAAATACATCACGATAGAATTTTAATCCGTCTTCTCCACCAAATAGAGCTACGTGCGGTTCATAGTCCACAACACTTTGTTCCATCTTCTCTTCACTTGGAATATATGGTGGATTACAAACTAGAATATCGCAATGTAAATCGCGATCTACAAATGGATCTAACATGCTTCCACAAATAAAGTTTACATGCGCATCCAGCTTTTCATTATTCTTTTGTGCAACCACTAAAGCTTCTTTTGAAATATCCGATGCGATCACATCCATTCTAGGTTCTTCTAGATTTAAAGTAATTCCAATGGCTCCAGATCCTGTTGCCACATCAAATACATTGACATGATCTTTATCGGCAAAATAATCATCAAACTTAGATAATACAAGTCCTACAAGTTCTTCTGTTTCGGGTCTAGGAATTAAAACATCTTCATTCACAATAAAGTCATAGCCATAGAAACATTCATACCCTAATACATAGCCTAATGGTTCTCCATTTTCCATTAAATGAATTCCTTCTAAATAATCCGTTTGAATTTGTTCATCCGCCTCTTCATCCATAGAAATATATAAATTGATATCTTTTTGACGACACAATTCCACCATGAAAAGTTGCGCTGCCTGTTCGCCTTGACCAGCCTTATAAAGACGTTCTTTACCTTCATTGATCAATGAATGATATGTACTCATTATTCTTTTTCTCCAGCAATTTTAGCCTGTTGATCTGCAAGCTGTAATGCAGCCATTAAATCATCTAGACGACCATCCATAATACGATCTAACTGATTGACTGTATATCCAATACGGTGATCTGTTACACGGTTTTGAGGATAGTTGTATGTACGAATTTTTTCTGCACGATCTCCAGTACCAATCTTTGTACGACGTTCTTTTTCGTTCTTTTGATCCAATTCACGCTGTCTTTCTTCATATACACGAGCACGAATTGTCATTAAGGCAGTTGCACGGTTTTCATGCTGACTACGACCATCCTGACACTTAACTACAATACCTGTTGGTTTGTGGACGATACGTACAGCTGAATCGGTTTTATTGATGTGCTGTCCTCCAGCTCCACTTGAACGCATTGTTTCAATTTCCAAGTCGTTCATATCAATATCAAAATCTTCAGCTTCTACTTCTGGCATACACAATACTGTTGCGGTAGAAGTATGGATACGGCCTTGTGATTCTGTCTTTGGCACACGTTGTACACGGTGAGAACCAGATTCAAATTTTAAAGTTCCATAAGCCCCTTCTCCATTGACTTTAAATGAAACTAATGAGAATCCTCCAGCTTCACTATCTTCCATTTCAATGACTTCTGTTCTCCAACCTTTTGCCTCTGCATATTTTGAATACATTCTAAATAAGTCTCCGGCAAAGATATTTCCTTCGTCTCCACCAGCTGCTCCACGAATTTCTAAGATCGCATTATGAGAATCGTTAGGATCTTTTGGTACTAGAAGCAATTCTAAACGGTCTAAATAATTTTGGATTTTTGGTTCTAATTCTTCCAATTCCATTTGTGCCATTTCACGAATTTCTTTATCTTCCTCTTTTGAAAGAACTTTAGCCTCTTCTAATTCCTCAACTGCCTTTTTATATTCTTCGTATGTTTCTACAATAGGTGTCAACTCATTTTGTTCACGCCCCAATTTTGCCATTGTCTTACGATCTGATACAACATCACTTTGCATCATCAAATCATTGATTTCACGATAACGCTCAACCATTTTTTCTAAACGCTCATCCATTTTTGCCATAAATATACATCCTTTCTCTATAATTTATATATCTTGAGTGTTTTACCACTTAAAAAACGCTTTATTTTAGCGATATACCCCATCTATTTTAATATAAAGAAACAGTATTGTCGATGGAAATTGTCCTATTACGCAATTTTTGAAGATAAGAGTATAATATGAAGTATGAAACAGAAAAGAAAAGTTAAAAAAATACCAATTGTGTTTATTCTTACCTTACTCATTTTCGTATTTATAGTTATTCCCTTCACCATTTTAAAAATCACTGAAGACGGACAATACTACGTAGAAGATTTAAATACAAGTGAAGTACAAGCTTCCTATAAGCATTACATCTTCGCATCTTTTAAGATGGATACAATCGATTCTAAGTATGCGTGTATAAAAGATGAAAGCGGAAAAATATTACGACTTCAATCTGGCATTGTTAATTTAAAGACGAAAGACATAACTGAAAATACAGAATACACAGCAGATACAGATGAAACTGGATATGTGAATGGAAGTTATGGTGCAGATGCTCAATATTTAGGAACCAGCTTTAACGGAAAGAAGGTTCACTTTAAAATAAGCGGCGTGCAAGCATGGACAGACATCAACAATGTTGAATTGTACTTATATGACGATTCTTATACTTTATCCACATATTATGTTTATAACGGTTCCCTCATTCATACGATTTCTACTGATCTTGTTCAAGGAAATGCGAATTCTATTGCGATTGGTCCTGCTCCAAAATTTTTAAAAGAAGATACTGCCTATTATTCATATGATGGTCACTATTTTTATACAAGCTATAAAAACTTAGTTGATGATAAAAAGGTCAATGAAAATCCATACTATAACTATTATCAATATGTTCCGCACAGAACCACGTCGTATTTGAATCATGCGATTTATAATACGTATGTCAACGATGAATCCGCACTCTATAATCAAGCCGATGTATTTTTTAATATACAAGCTAAATACGCAATCAACGCATCTATGATGTATGCGCTTGCCCTAAATGAGAGTGGTCTAGGACTTAGTCAGTATGCGCTTGAATATCATAATTTATTCGGTCATGCAGCCATTGATGAAAATCCAGATAACGCAAATCAATACAAATCAATAGCGGATTGTGTAAAACAACATGCCTACAATTTCTTGCAGCAGGGCTATCTAAATCCTGACGATTCAAGATATCACGGTTCGTGGTTTGGGGATAAGGCAAGTGGCATCAACGTGAACTATGCGTCTGATCCGTACTGGGGAGAAAAAGCAGCTAGTTTCTATTATCAATTGGATGAAGATGGTATTGACCAAAAAAAGAATCCAATCAAAACAATACAACTATCCAAGGACTTAAAGATATATGCACCAAATAAAAAAGGTGTTCTTTATACTTATAAAAAAGGAAGTATTGTATCGATTCATATATTAAAGGATAAGCATGGATACTATAAAATATCGAGTGAAGCACCTATTAAAGATAATCATTTGAATGTAAATGCTAAATATAAGAATAGCTATGCATATATCAAGAAATCGGATTTCAAATAAAAGGAACCATTCTAGTGTTGGCGTCTAGAATGGTTCCTTTTTTTTATTATTTTTAGGAGAGAGATATGAATATTGGTTTATTTCTATATTCATTGCCTTATCTTTAAGGCACTTATAGAATATCATCCCATGTTGTCATAAATTTAGTATAACTTTGGTAAATCTTGTGAAATCAAAATGAATTATGTGAAATTATCAAAATTTGCATCTTTTCTAAAATTTCCTTCTTTTTTTTCGTATTAGAGAGAAAGGAAAGGAGGAGTTATCTTGAATTCGATGGATATTGAGTCTAAGAAGTTTTTAGGACAACCCAAAAACTTTGTTTCAATCTTCAATGCACTTTTATTTGATGGACAACCAGTGTTGAAGCCTGAATATCTTAAGGATGAAACAGTGAACTTGTCATGAATGTTTCGAGTAAGCATGTGGATATCATCAAACGGTATGAGGATGGTACATATTTGGATTTGTTCGTGATTGAAAGTCAAAGCTATGTCGATCAGTCCATGGTCGCAAGAGTTATGGAATATGAAAGTGTTGCTCGTATGCGTTATATTCGTCAAAACTTTAAGAAGCATGTACCTATGCATACAAGGCTTCCAATGATTTTAACAGTCGTCTTATATGTGGGTGAATCCAAGTGGAATGCGGCTAAAAGATTGAGTGAACTAGAAATCATTCATCCTGGATTTGAAGATATGTTCAATGAGTTTAAACTGAATCTGATTGAGCTAAACACAAATCACAAGTATAATACAGGTGAAAAGGCAACACAGGACTTCTTTGATCTATTGCGTATGATCTATAGAAAACAGATTTTAAAAGAAGATCTAGATCGAGAGTTTAATCGTGATGCATTGTATTTTGCGTATGTAGTGAC
>ENA-OQAN01000114-OQAN01000114.1-human-gut-metagenome-genome-assembly--contig:-NODE-114-length-41580-cov-5.753383_pt1 | contig 41580 bp, 35 predicted proteins | sample MGYA00242735_ERZ504527 | MGnify/ENA primary metagenome ERZ504527 (study PRJEB26092, sample SAMD00036230) | human gut metagenome | host: Homo sapiens | study: EMG produced TPA metagenomics assembly of... | reverse complement strand
TCTGAGCATTCGTATCTGGGAGTGCCCGAAATGCCATGCAGTTCATGACCGGGATACGAATGCAGGCATTAATATTCTGAAAAAAGCACTGCAGATGCAGTCTGCATAAAGATGAAAAGCTGTACCGTAGGGCATACGGGAACAGGATAAACATAGCTTGTGGACACTGTGTAAGACATTGCAGTACCGTAAGGTATTCGTCAATGCAGTGGTGGAAGAAACAAGAATCCCCCTGCTTTAGCTGTGGGGAGTGTCAAGTCTGCGTCTCAAATACGCTGCTTCTTTTTCATACTCTGTAATGGAAAACCAAGGAAAATCTCTTTTTACCTCTCTCATAGCGCTGCCTCCTGTGCATTACGATACAATCGGTTGATTCTTCCTGATTGCGGAAATGATTTTTCAGACACGCTCTGGCTTCTCTTCGGAAAAAGAAAGTAATAGCCACCAAAAATATCGGAAAAACTTTGTGAAAAAATAGAATTGTGTTTTGCAAGGGTTCCATGTAAAATAGCGGGCAGGAGGAGAAAGAGAGAAAAGGAGATTCTTAATCTTATGGGAACAAATGAAAAGAATATGACTGCGGGATCCCCCGGAAAACTGATCATAACGTTTGCCATACCACTGATGCTCGGAAATATTTTCCAGCAGTTTTATACGATGGCGGACACCATGATTGTTGGCCAGGTGTAGGAGTAGAAGCGTTGGCGGCAGTAGGCGCCGGAGACTGGCTGGTCTGGCTGGTGCTGGGCATCATGACAGGTATCACACAGGGCTTTTCGATTCTTGTATCGCAGTACTATGGAGCAGGGGAAAAGGAAAATCTGAAATGTGCGGTGGCGAAAAGCTATATTATGACAGCATTACTGTCTGTGATTGTACTCGCGGTAAGTGAAGGAGCAGTTTATCACGTTCTTTTATTTTTGCAGACACCGGATAATGTTATTGATCTGACGATGCTATATTTGCGGCTGATTTTTGCGGGAGTCCCGATTATAGCTGCCTATAATATCTTTGCGGCGATCCTGAGGGCACTTGGAAACAGCAGATCTCCACTGATTGCAATGACAGTGGCAGCAGTGATCAATGTGGGACTTGACCTGCTGTTTGTGGCAGTTTTTGGCTGGGGCGTAGCCGGAGCAGCCGTGGCGACTGTTATTGCACAGGGATTTTCAGCCTTGTACTGTCTGCTTGTATTACGGAAAATCAGGGATATCCGACTGGAAAAGGAGGATTTTTACAGGCAACCGTCTATGAGTCTGCGGCTTTTGAAGCTGGGTACTCCTCTTGCCATACAGAACGTGATCATTTCTGTGGGAGGACTTACGGTGCAGTATGTGATCAATGGCTTTGGCTTTCTGTTTGTAGCCGGATTTACGGCAACGAACAAGCTGTATGGAATTTTGGAGATGGCAGCCGTTTCCTATGGATATGCGATTACAACGTATGTAGGGCAGAATCTTGGCGCAAAGAAATATCAGAGAATCCGAAAAGGTGTGCGCAGCGGTACGTATATGGCAGTGCTCACTTCTGTTTTCATTTCCGGTATGATGGTGCTGATTGGGCGTAATATATTGTCTCTGTTTGTATCCGGTGAACCGGAGCAGATCCGACAGGTATTAGATATTGCATATAAGTATTTGTTTATCATGGCTGTCTTTTTGTGGATACTGTATTTGCTGCATGTGTATCGTTCCGCGATCCAGGGGCTGGGCAATACTTTGATTCCGCTTGCCAGCGGCATTGCAGAATTTGTGATGCGTGTCAGCGTTGCGCTGCTGCTGCCGAAATGGATCGGCGAAGAGGGAATATACTATGCCGAGATCTGTGCATGGAGCAGTGCGGCTGTTTTACTGATCATAAGCTATATGATTCTGATACGAAAATATAAAGATGCTAAAACGTCAGAAAGCTGATGCAGTCTCGCCTGCAAGAGGATTTTAGATCTCTTACCCCGCTTAAAGCATAAGTAAGAAATAATACAAAAAAAGCAGTGCTGCAGAACGCAAACTACAGGAAACAGATGGGAAGGCGTACCCGAGGTACGACAAAAATCTGTCATGCGGTAATTTGCGCTCTGTGGGACTGCTTTTTTGCATGATTCTTGGAGTTTTGGGGAATTACGACAAGAAATAACCAAAAATTTCAATAACTAATCCAAAAATATTCTATTTTTTTTTAGGCCTCTTGTGATTATAATGAATTCATCAGCTAGGAACGAAGCGAATCTAGCAAAATCACCAAACGGGAGGAATGAAAATGAAAAGAAAAGCATTAGCAGCAATTATGGCAGTAGCTATGGCAGTATCCATGGCTGGTTGTGGAGGATCCACATCAGAGTCTAAAGATTCTACCCAGAAAACAGAAACAGCAGATTCTACGGCATCAACGGGCGGAAGCGTAGAAAACAAGGACAAACCTCTGTGCTGGTTCAACCGTCAGCCATCCAGCAGTGCTACCGGCGAACTGGACAAAGATGCTCTGAACTTCAACGGAAATACTTATTATGTAGGTTTCGATGCAAACCAGGGTGCTGAACTGCAGGGACAGATGGTTCTGGATTACATCAAGAAAAACGCAGACACGATCGACAGAAACGGTGACGGCGTAATCGGATATGTTCTGGCAATCGGTGATATCGGACATAACGATTCTATCGCCCGTACACGTGGTGTTCGTTCCGCACTTGGAACAGGTGTAGATGCAGACGGCGGAGTAGATTCTACACCGGCCGGAACAAACGTAGACGGAAAAGCAAAGGTTGTGCAGGATGCAACTCTGGATGTAGACGGAAAAACATATACCATCCGTGAGCTGGCTTCTCAGGAAATGAAAAACTCAGCAGGTGCAACATGGGATGCTGCAACAGCTGGTAACGCGATCGGAACATGGACAGCTTCCTTCGGTGATCAGATCGATGTTGTAGTTTCCAATAACGATGGTATGGGAATGTCAATGTTCAATGCATGGGCAAAAGACAACAAAGTTCCTACCTTCGGTTACGATGCAAACAGCGATGCTGTAGCAGCAATCGGTGAAGGATATGGCGGAACAATTTCTCAGCATGCAGACGTTCAGGCTTACCTGACACTGAGAGTTCTGCGTAACGCACTGGACGGTGTAGACATTGATACCGGTATCGGTACAGCAGATGAAGCCGGCAACTGCCTGACAGAGGGTGAAGATTACAGATACAGCGAAGAAGAGAGATCTTACTACGCATTAAATATTGCTGTAACAGCCGATAACTACAACGATTTCACAGATTCCACAAAAGTTTACGATAAAGTTGCAAAACAGCTGGATGAAAGCAAGAGCCCATCCAAAAAAGTATGGCTGAATATCTACAACGCATCGGATAACTTCCTGAGCTCTACCTATCAGCCACTGCTGGAGAAATATGATGATCTGCTGAACCTGAAGGTAGATTACATCGGTGGAGACGGACAGACAGAGTCCAATATCACAAACCGTCTTGGAAACCCGAGCGAGTATGATGCTTTTGCAATTAACATGGTTAAGACCGATAATGCAGCAGCATATACATCACTTCTCTCCAAATAATCTGAGACAGAATAAAAGTGTAAATGGTAACGGTTCGGAGCTATGCGAAATCGAGATGAGGTCTCTGAATCGTTACCGTAAATGAATGAAATTATAGAGGGGTGTCAGCAATGATACCCTTCTTTACTAAGAAAAGGAAGCGCAGCTATGACAGATGATAAGAATAAATATATCTTATCGATTAACGGCATGAGCAAATCGTTCGGTAGAAATAAGGTTCTGAAACATATCAGCATGAATGTCAAACCTGGAACCATTATGGGACTGATGGGTGAAAACGGTGCCGGAAAATCGACAATGATGAAATGCCTCTTTGGAACCTATCAGAAAGATGAAGGAACCATCGTACTGGACGGAAAAGAAGTGAATTTCTCCGGCCCGAAGGATGCACTGGAAAACGGAGTGGCGATGGTACACCAGGAGTTGAACCAGTGTCTTGAAAGAAGTGTTGTAGATAACATGTTCCTTGGAAGATACCCAAAGAATTCCGTTGGGGTGATCGACGAAGGAAGAATGAAAAAAGAAACATCAGACCTGTTCAGAAAACTGGGAATTACAGTTGATCTGACGCAGCCAATGAAGAAAATGTCTGTATCTCAGAGACAGATGTGCGAGATCGCAAAAGCGATTTCGTATCATTCCAAAGTCATTGTACTGGATGAACCTACATCATCCCTGACTGCACCGGAGGTTGAAAAACTCTTTAAGATGATGCGTCAGCTGAAGGCACAGGGAATTGCTCTGATCTACATTTCACATAAAATGGATGAAATATTTGAAATCTGTGACGAAATATCCGTACTGCGAGACGGTAGTCTGGTCATGACCAAGCCAAGTAAAGAAACGGATATGAACGAACTGATCGCCGCCATGGTTGGACGTTCTCTGGACAACAGATTTCCGCCTGTAGACAATACACCGGGAGAAACGATTCTCTCCGTACAGAATATATCAACAAAATATGCACCGAAACTGCAGAATATTTCCTTTGATATCAAAAAAGGAGAAATTTTCGGATTCTATGGTCTGGTCGGTGCCGGTCGTACGGAACTTCTGGAGACCATCTTCGGAATTCGTACAAAAGCAGAAGGAAATATCGTATATGATGGAAAAGTACTGAACTTCTCCTCCCCGAAAGATGCTATGGATCACGGATTTGCTCTGATTACAGAGGAAAGAAAAGCCAATGGTCTGTTCCTGAAGGGCGATATTACATTCAATACTACCATTGCGAATATGAAGCATTATAAGAGCGGAGTCGCATTATCGCATGACAAGATGGTGCGTGCAACGGCTGAAGAAATCAAGATCATGCATACAAAATGTATGGGACCGGATGATATGATCGCCAACCTTTCCGGTGGTAATCAGCAGAAGGTCATCTTTGGTAAATGGCTGGAGCGTTCACCGAGCGTATTCATGATGGATGACCCGACACGAGGAATTGATGTTGGAGCAAAATATGAAATTTATGAACTGATTATCAATATGGCGAAACAGGGAAAAACAATCATCGTTGTTTCTTCCGAAATGCCGGAGATTCTTGGTATTACCAACCGAATCGGTGTTATGTCTAACGGACGTCTGGCCGGAATCGTAAATACCAAAGAAACAAACCAGGAAGAATTATTGAGACTCAGTGCTAAATACCTGTAACAGGAGGAAAATTGGAAATGGCAGAAAACAGCGTTATTATTTCGTCGGAAGAAGAAGCAAAGCTTTTGAAGCCGATCGATGAATATGTGGAAGAAATCCAGAAAAAAATCGATGCATTACGTGCAGACGGCTTTGACAAAGTGAGCGATCTGAAAAAACAGATCGCGATCGCAAAAGAAAACAAGAACTTATCCGCAACACAGAGAGATAAGATCATTGAAAACAGCAAAAAAGAGCTGGAAAATGCAAAAAAAGTAGAAGCAGACAACAAAGAAGAAATCAAAAAGCTGATCACAGAGGCAGAAAGCTATCTGGCTGCGCATTACAAAAAGGATTATTATGACGTAGTAAACAAAAGCTGCAAAGCTGCAAAAGCAGAAGAAAACAGCAGATATGAGAAGGTCAAAGCAGATCTAAAGAGCGAGCATCAGAAAAAGGTTGCTTCTCTGAAGGATGCAGAAGAGATTAAGGCTGAGAAATATGTGCTCAAAAATAAATTGTTTGATGCACAGATGGCTCACGAATCGAAGCTTCAGGAGATCAAGGACAGAAGACATGAAGCATTCATGCATAAATATCACCTGATCGACCTGTTGCGGGCTTCCAAATTTACATTCCCGCAGCAGAGAATACAGAAACTGGAAAATTACAGATATACCTTCGATTTATCTCAGTTCCTGTACAAAAACGGTCTGTATATCGTAATCATTCTGATCTTCATCGCACTGTGTATCATCACACCGATCGTTAAAAATACACAGCTGCTGACTGTTACCAACATCCTGAATATCTTACAGCAGGCATCCCCGCGTATGTTCCTTGCACTTGGTGTTGCCGGTCTGATCCTGTTAACAGGTACCGACCTTTCCGTGGGACGTATGGTTGGTATGGGTATGGTTACAGCAACCATCATCATGCATAACGGAATCAATACAGGTGCCGTATTCGGACATGTATTTGACTTCTCCGCTATGCCTGCTACAGCGAAAGCACTGTTTGCACTGTTAATGTGTGTAATCCTTACGACAGCATTTGCCATGATTGCCGGATTCTTCATGGCGAGATTCAAAATGCATCCGTTTATCTCTACCATGGCGAACATGCTGATCATCTTCGGTCTGGTTACCTATGCGACCAAGGGTGTATCCTTCGGTGCGATTGATTCTGCCATCCCGAATACTTTCATTCCGCAGATCGGAAAATTCCCGACCATCATTCTGTGGGCTGTTGCAGCAGTTGCCATTGTATGGTTTATCTGGAACAAAACAACTTTTGGCAAAAACCTGTATGCGGTAGGTGGAAACCCGGAAGCGGCAGCAGTATCCGGTATCTCTGTATTTAAAGTAACAATGGGAGCATTTATGCTGGCAGGTATCCTGTATGGCTTCGGTTCCTGGCTGGAATGTAACCGTATGGTTGGTTCCGGTAGTGCAGCTTACGGACAGGGATGGGATATGGATGCCATCGCAGCCTGCGTAGTTGGTGGTGTATCCTTTACCGGTGGTATCGGTAAGATCTCCGGAGTTGTAACCGGTGTACTGATCTTTACCTCCCTGACATACGCACTGACAATTCTTGGTATTGATACTAACCTTCAGTTCATCTTCGAAGGTATCATTATCCTGGCAGCCGTAACACTTGACTGTCTGAAATATGTACAGAAAAAATAATGAAAGATTCATAAACAGATAGAATATAAGACAGCCCGGTCGTCCGATGGATGACTAGGGCGGTCTTTTATTCTGTTCTGGCAAAAATTTTTGTAACTATTCATTCAGCAGAGAGCAATCTTCTGCTATAATGAAGGAACAACAACGTACTCCGGAAAACAGGGGGATAAGAATGGAACAATATAAAGTGATTCTTGTCGATGATGAAGTAGAGGTCATCGATGTTATGAAAAAAAAGATCCATTGGAATGATCTGGGATTTGACGTAGTGGGAAGTGCCACCAACGGCGTGAAGGCTTTGGAGCTGGTGGAAAAGCTTCAGCCTGATGTGGTGCTGACGGACATTAAGATGCCTTATATGGATGGACTGGAGCTGGCAAGAAAGCTGAACCAGGACTATCCTAATATTTACATTATGCTTTGCACCGGTTTTGACGAATTTGAATATGCGAAAGAGGCCGTCCATCTGGAGATCAAGGAATATATGCTGAAACCCATCAGCGCCATCGAACTGTCAGAAAGCCTGATGAAGCTGAAAACCACACTGGACAGGGAACGGGAAGAAAAGTTAAATGTAAAAAAACTGGAAGACTATTTCCAGGAGGTATTACCAAAGCTGCAGTCCAATTTCTTTATTTCCCTGATCGAGGGAAGGGTCAGAGAAGAGGATTATGAACGATTCCTTTTGGACTATCGGGTGGATATGAAGGGACCTTTGTTTTGCTGCATGATTTTTCATACATCGGAAAATGATGTGCCGGATGGCATGAATCCCTTATTGTTATCCATGTCCGTGGAGCGGGAGATCAAACAGCGGCTGATGGAGAACTGTAATTGCCAGGAGTTCATCTATATGGGTAATACCATTCTGATTATGGAACTCCATTCAGAAGATGAGATAGCTCAATTGACGGACAAGTGTGACCGGTTCTGCCGCTGGGCATGGAGAATTATGGGGGCGGCGGTTACCGCAGGGATCGGAACCGTCTGCAACAGTCTGTACGATATCAGTATTTCCTACGAGGGAGCCAGAGAGGCGGTATCCTACCGTGTCCTGTACGGAACGAAACGAGCCATCAATATCGCGGAGATCGTTCCCAAAGAGTCAAAAAAGGCGGTTCCCTTAGAAGAGACAAGGATGCAGGAGCTGTTTCGTGCCATCCATGTAGGGGATCAGGAGAAGATCCGGAAAGAAGCCATCAAGGAGACAGAAAAGCTCCATAAGAATGCAGCCACCATCAGCCAGTACAATCTGGCTACCATGGAGATTGTCAGCGGCTTTTTCAAATTTTGTGCCAATAATTCCATGGATTTCAATGAATTTCCGGAAATGTACAGAATCTTTACGAAAGAGTGACTCAGCTGGATGAAAGCTCTATGACAAACTGGATTATCAATATGTCTATGGCGATCAGCGAAAAACTGAGAAGTACCAGAAACAGTACCTCCAGACGGATCATCACCGATGCACAGAACATCGTAAAAGACAGATATATGGAACCGGCGCTCTCGCTGGATGATGTGTGCGCAGATCTTGGTGTGTCCAATTCTTACTTTTCGTCCATCTTTAAAAAGGAAACCGGTCAGTCCTTTGTCTCCTATCTTACCGATTACCGAATGGACAGGGCAGAAGAAATGGTGCTGAACACCGATGAAAAAAGCTATAAGATCGCAGAAAAAGTGGGATATCAGGATGCGAACTACTTCAGCTATGTATTCAAAAAGAAATTCGGTGTTTCCCCTTCCAAATACAGAGCTTCCGGAAAATAGGGAACAGGTGAAAGGGAAAATACATGAAAGATAGAAAAAGAAAGCCGGATTCCCGGAAGAACATCGTATTTAACATACAGTCGATTATCCTGTCTGTCCTTATGGCGATTTCACTGGTTACGATCATTGTAATGGGATTGCTGCTTTACCATCGATTCAAGCTGGCATTGGAAAAAACAGCAGTGGACAACACGGAAGCTACTGTAGAGGCTACCGTGGACCGGTTAGATGCAGACCTGCTGGATATCCGGCAGATTATAAACGGGGCAAACTACAACGTGGTCCAGCAGTTTGATATATCCAGCGGGGAATTCTCGGAGCAGTTCAGTCTGCTCTATGAGACCAACTCCGATAAGATCCAGAGCCTGGCTTTGTATGACCCCAAAGGAAATCTGATTGCATCGGAGCCGGTGGCGGCAGAAAAGAAAAATGTGAAGGTGCAGACGCAGGAATGGTATAAAAATGCGGAAGATGCCATTGAAAATATACACTTTTCCACACCGCATATCCAGGAGCTGTTTGAGGACGGCTCTTATCGGTACCAATGGGTAGTTTCCCTGAGCAGGTATGTAGATGTCAACAAGGGAGAGACACCGGAAACCGGTATTCTTTTACTGGATATGAAATATTCTGTGATCAGGGACGTGATGAAGCAGATCAATGACTGTTCCGGTGGAATCTACTATTATCTGACCAGTCAGGACGGAGAGATGATCTATCATCCACGGGGAACGGAGTTAAACCGCGGATTATTTGAAGAAAACAGTCTGGACGCGGCAAAATACGAGGACGGAACCTACGAGATCCGTTCCGGCGGTCAGAACGAGACCGTGATCGTCGGCAGCGTAGCCTATACAGGCTGGAAGATGATCGGTGTTGTGCCAGAGAGCGTGCAGGCGGCAAACTACAAGAACTTCCGTTACTATGTATTTGCCACGATTCTGGTTCTTCTGGTCATGCTTTTGGAGGGAAATCAGCTGGTATCCCGGAAGATATCCAAACCGATCCGGGAGCTGGATGCTTCCGTCAAGGCCCATGAGGCAGGAGGAAAACCGGATATCTATATCGGCGGCTCCTCGGAGATCCGCCATCTGGGACATTCTGTGCAGAAGTCCTATGAACAGATCGAAAAACTGATGGACGAGATCATCCGGCAGCAAAATGAACGAAGAAAAAGTGAACTGGATGCCCTGCAAAGCCAGATCAACCCCCATTTTCTGTATAATACACTGGAGTCCATCACATGGATGGTGGAAGCCCAGGAAAATGAAGCAGCGGTTCGTATGATTTCCGAACTGGCAAAATTACTTCGTGTCAGTCTGTCACGGGGTAAGACCATCATTCCCATTAAGGATGAGCTGCAGCACAGCAGAAGCTATATGAATATCCAGCTGGCCCGGTACAAAGAGCGGTTTAAAACAGAATTCCGGATTGAGGAAGAGATTGAAAACTACTGCATTGTAAAGCTGGTGATCCAGCCTATCCTGGAAAATGCCATCTATTATGGCGTTGGCAATATGGATGAGGATGATGGCGGCATGATCATCGTCAGCGGAAAAAAGAAAGACGAGGACATTCTGATCACCATCGAAGACAATGGGATGGGCATGCGGGAAGAAGTCCTGGAAAATATTCTGACGGATAACAGCAAGGTTCCGAAGCATGGTTCCGGTGTGGGCGTAATCAATGTGCATTCCAGAATCCGGCTGATGTTTGGCGAAGAATACGGACTTTCCATAGAAAGCGAACCGGACGAAGGAACAAGGGTTACGATCCGTATTCCGGCAATCCCATATACACCGGAAAACGCAGAAGCATTGGAATTACAAAAATACATACAGAGGAGACCGGGCGGATGAAAAAGAACAGAATGAAATTTCTTATAATTGAGTTTCTTTTGCTGCTGCTGGCAGTATTCTTTGTATGGAAAATTTTCGATCAGAACGTAGCAGAGCCCCGGATTGCGGTGATTCTTCCGGAGTCCGGTGACAAACGCTGGGATGCCCTGATCAAGGGAATGAAGCAGGCTGCGGCAGAGAACAACGTTCATATGATCATCTGCAATACGGAAGAGATCGATGGGCCGGAGGCGGAAAGAGAATTTATCAGGGAACAGAAGGACAACGATATTGATGGCTTTATCATATATCCGGCACCCGGTCATGAGACGGAAAATATGCTGAAAAAAGAGTGTGGAAATAAACCGTATCTGCTGATTGCAGATGGTCTGGCGGTAAAAGAAGGGAAAACTGCCAGTCCCACGATCCAGCCGGATTACCGGGAGATCGGAAGATGGCTGGGAGAACGGCTGAGAACAAAAAAGCAGAAGATCGGAATTATCGCCGACTGGAAAATGTCCGAGGCTGTACAGGCGGAGATTTGTGGATTGAACGAGGCGCTGGAAGGCAGCGAAAGCAAGATCAGCTGGTGTATTTACCGGAGAAAAGAACAGGACATTGTGGAGCGGATGAAGAAGGAAACAGAGGCGGATGCTCTTGTCATCCTGGATGCAGGAATATTGGAAGAGTTTGGAGAGCAGGCAGAAAATGGAACATACGAGGGCGCGGAGCTCTATGGAGTGGGTTACAGTCTGAAGACGATTGCACTTCTGGATAACGGAAACATTCAGGGGCTGGCTGTGCCGGACGGATATGAAATCGGCTATAAAAGTGTGGAAGAAATAACCAAAAGGATCGAGCACAGGTCTTATAAAATGCAAGGATATATAACCGAATATCAGGTACTTGGCAAGGAAAATTTCTCTATGGACGAAGATTTAGAAAGGTTTTTATATTCCTATGAATAAAAAGAAAAGAAGGGTGGCAGTATTATTATCTGCACGATAGGGAGTGCGGTGCTTGTGCTGTCGGGGTGTTCCGGCAAGTCGGACCAGACAGAGAAAACCCTGCGGGTCGGAGTGATAACCTACACGCAGATGATCCTTTTATCAATGGACTGACGGATGAACTGAAGGCGCAGCTGAAAGCCATGGAAAACAAAGAACGAAGGATTATCGTATCGACAAAAAGCGGAAACGACGATCAGCAGGAACAGAACGAAAAGGTGGAAGAGATGATTGATGCCGGCTGTGATGTGCTCTGTATCAATCTTGTGGACCGGACAGCTCCGTCCCGGATCATCCGAATGGCAAGGAATGAAGACATTCCTGTGATCTTCTTTAACAGGGAACCGGTAAGAGAAGACCTGATGCAGTGGGAAAAGCTGTATTATGTGGGCTGTGATGCAGAACAGTCCGGGATCATGCAGGGTGAGATCGCAGCAGAATACATCAACAGCCATCCGGAAGTCGATAAAAACAAGGACGGAAAGATCCAATATGTGCTTCTGGAAGGAGAAGCGGGCCATCAGGATGCCATCAGCAGAACGGAATATTCCGTAAAGACACTGATGAAAAAAAGATGTTATACTGGAAAAGCTAAGTTATCAGTTAGCGGACTGGAACCGGGGACAGGCGGAAAACCGCATGAACCGTCTGATCAGCCAGTACGGAAAAAAGATTGAACTTGTTATGTCCAACAACGATGAGATGGCACTTGGGGCTGTGGAGGCCTATCGGAAAGCAGGCTATGTCCGTGAAGAATGGCCGGTGATCTTCGGAATTGATGGCCTGGAAGAGGCTCTGGAAGCCGTAAAGGCAGGAGAGATGCAGGGCAGCATCCTAAATGACAGAGTGGATCAGGCAAAGAAAATGGCGAAAATGGCAGTGGAGCTGTTCGAGGGAGAGGAATTTGACCAGGAAAGCCTGAAAGAAGGCCGGTACTATTTTTCAGAATATCAGAAGGTAGACGGCAGCAACATCGATGAGTACCTGAACGCAGAAGAGACGATTTCCCACTCCGAAATGTAAGCAGGAAGACTGCGTTTGCAGGCAGAAAGAGTAAGTAAAGACGTGTCTTTATTTTAAACCAATCAAGCAAGCAGCGAAGCGGATTGCGAATATCCGACTGACAGAATGAGGAAAAACAGATGGAACATACATGGACCAAAGATTTTTATCAGGAGACAGATCCGGCAAAACGGCAGCAGATCTTAAAAGAATATATCGGAGAGGAGGAAGCCTGGGAAGAAGAATACCGGGCTCGGCTCTGGACGGCCCGATACGGACAACGCAGGCTCCAGAAGGATGAATTTGTCAAATGCCTGATGGAACTGAAGTATCTGGCGGAAGGAACCTCTCTGGATCCGGGAGGCGACAGAAGAAAGATGGGAGCCCGGATTCTCTCTACGTTGTGCCTGGCGGAAGCCATGCAGTCAGATGAGGGATACCAGAAAATTCTTGCAGATGAACTGTACAATGTATTCCTGAAATTTATTCAGGTCAGCAGAGGAGGCAGAGGATTTACCTCTCTGGTATTCGGCATGGGACAATTGTCCGAAGAAGGAATCGCGAAAAAAATCGCCGAACAGATCAGTGTGATCGCGTTCAAGGCACCACGCCTGCTTCACATGGAAAAAGAATTCACCCTGCTCCGGGAAGCCGCCCTCCGGGCATATCGGCAGGAGTATCCGAACAGGGAGCATTTTCTGAATAAATATTGAATTTATTGCAGTAATGTCTGAAAAGTGGCAGGAGGAAAGAGAAAGGAGAATAAAATGGAATACAGAAAATTTGACAATGTTATAGTAGCAAGGATTGACAAAGACGAGGAAATATTGGAGCAGCTGATGGTAATTGCCATAAAGGAGAATATAAAGCTTGCCAGTGTCCAGGCTCTTGGAGCGATCAATGATTTCACAGTCGGAGTATACAAGACAGACGAAAAGAAATATTATTCAAACAGCTTCCAGGGGTATTATGAAATTACATCACTGACAGGTACAATCAATACAATGGATGGAGAATACTATGCACATCTTCATATGAGTGCCGGAAATCAGAAGGGCGAGGTGTTTGGAGGACATCTGAACAGAGCGATTGTCAGTGCAACCTGTGAGCTGGTCATCACGGTAATTGACGGAAGAGTGGACAGAGTTCATGATGAGGAAACCGGACTTAATATTTTTAAGTTTAACTGAAGCTGCAAAGCAGCTATTCGGTTATGAGCAAGTAGCGAAGCGGATTGCGAATATCCGCTTGACTTAAAAGCCTGAGAGGAAATAGTGAGAAGCAACATCGGGATGCAGCGTAAGCGAAATCGAGATGTGATCTGAAGAGATAATACAATTTACGAAAAAGTGGATTTTCCACATAAATACCTGAACTGGAGGTGTATGGGCTATGATAAAAGAACATTATTCGATCCTGTTTTGCAGCTTAACGGGTAATACAAAGAAGCTGGCTGATGCAATCTATGAAACGTTGCCAAAGGACAAATGCGATTATTTTGGTACGAACGATTCGCAGGTACCGCAATCCGACGTATGCTATATCGGATTTTGGACGGACAAAGGGAATGCGGACCAAAAGACATTAGAATTGTTGTCGAAATTAAAAAATAAAAAGATTTTTCTGTTTGGAACAGCTGGATTTGGCGGAAGTGATGCCTATTTTGAAAAGATTCTCGGACAAGTCAAACAGTCGATCGATGCAAGCAATACGGTCATCGGTGAGTATATGTGCCAGGGAAAGATGCCGCAGTCTGTGCGCGAACGGTATGTGAAAATGAAAGAAAACCCGGAGCATCCGGCCAATCTTGATCTGCTGATTCAAAATTTTGACCGTGCTTTGTCACACCCGGACAGCGAAGATTTGGAAAGACTGAAAAAGTCATTATGAGATAGAAAAGTAATCAGATAAGAGCAAAATTCGCGAATGATTGCAATGGATCGTCAAATGGAATAGAATGGAGAGAAAAAAGAAAGGTGTGGAAAAGGCAGGGCTGGCAAAGCATATCCGGCAGATGAGGTCATGCAGAAACAAAAACAATGAAAACTACAACAAAACAAACTCATTTATACAGTAACACGGATCTTCGCAAGCTTTTAATTCCGATCATCATTGAACAATTGCTTTCTTCCCTGATGGGAACTGTCGACACGATGATGGTCAGCAATGTCGGTTCTGCCGCAATTTCGGCAGTCTCGCTGGTGGATTCCATTAATATCTTAGTCATTCAGGCGCTTTCTGCGCTGGCGGCAGGAGGAGCGATTCTCTGTTCGCAGTATCTTGGAAGCGAAAAACGGGATGGAGCAATCCGTTCGGCACAGCAGGTGCTTTTTGTTATGACAGTTTTGTCCGTCGCATTATCCGCGGGCTGCCTGATTTTCCGTGTTCCGCTGCTGCGCGTGATTTTCGGGGCAGTGGAAGCGGATGTTATGAAAAATTCACAGGTGTATTTCCTGTTTACGCTGCTGTCATTCCCGTTTATCGGTCTTTACGATGCGGGCGCATCCATTCTGCGGGCGCAGAACAACAGCCGCAGTCCGATGGTGATTTCGGTGATTTCCAACTTTATGAACATCGGCGGAAATGCCATTCTTATTTTCGGCTTCCACATGGGTGTCGAAGGAGCCGCGATTTCGACTTTAATTTCGCGTATTTTCTGTGCGGTTGTTGTACTGTGGAAGCTTCGGGATGAAAGCAAACCGATTTTTGTGAAGCAGTATCTTTCCATTCGGCCGGACTTTGGTTTGATCAAAAAAATACTGTTTATCGGTATCCCATCGGGAATCGAGAACAGTATGTTCCAGTTTGGAAAGCTGGCGATTCAGTCCACTGTGTCCACACTTGGCACGGTTGCCATTGCCGCGCAGGCGATGACGAACATTCTTGAGAACCTGAACGGTGTCGCTGCGATCGGTGTCGGCATCGGACTGATGACGGTAGTCGGTCAGTGTCTCGGCGCGGGCCGGAAGGATGAAGCAATCTACTATATTAAAAAACTGTGCTGGCTGTCAGAAGTGGTTATCGTTGCAAGCTGTCTGCTGGTATTTGTGCTGACAAAACCGATTACGATGATCGGCGGTATGGAGGCAGAGAGTGCAAAGCTCTGCATGCAGATGATGATCTTTATCACGATTGTAAAGCCGCTCTGCTGGGTCATGGCGTTTGTCCCGGGATACGGCATGCGGGCTGCCGGGGATGTAAAATTCTCCATGATCACGTCCTGCTGTACGATGTGGCTGTGCCGTGTGAGTCTCTGCATTTATCTGTGCCGCGTATGGGGATTCGGCCCGATCGCCGTCTGGATCGGCATGGCGGCAGACTGGAGCCTGCGTTCCATTCTCTTTACCATCCGGTTCAAATCAGGAAAATGGCTGAATCACCATTTGATAGAAGAAAAGAAATAGGAAGTTCGCCACACGCTCTAGACATCTTCTTGCGGTAAAAAGGAAAGCGCATATGCAAGAGAGTCGTTGAGATGAGATTTTTGACCGCGGCTGGAAGCCGTACCGGATCAATCACCTGAGCTGGTGGAAAGAGGAGCTTGCATCCGAAGAAGAGATGGAAGAGGGACGGAACAATCTTGCAGCACACGACAATCGGAATGTAGATGAAAAGAAAATCCTTTTGTACGAACAGATCATTCGGGTTGTGTAGAAACAGGAAGAAAAAACTGGATTTTTCCAGTACTGGATGATAAGATAAAACTGTGTTTCGGGATGGCTTAAACATATGGAGGTGCAGGATGGAACCAATTTATTTGTCAATCCAGCAGAAAGAAACTGGCAGCCGCATCAAATCCCTTCTTCGTGAAAGCGGATACACCGTGAGAGACATTCAGAATGCCATGGGTTTTGAAAATCCACAGGCGGTCTATAAATGGATTTCCGGCAAGTGCCTGCCAAGTCTGGACAACTTTCTCATTTTAAGCAGATTATTAAACACAAGCATCGAAGATATCCTCGTCATTGACGGGGATATTCCTCGTTTCCGAAGCAAATACAGAGAAATCCGAGAAAGATTAAACCGCTGGTATAATGACAAAATCGTTATTTTGTGATACAGTGAAGAAAAAGCAGAAAAAGAACCGGTTAAAAAGGTTTTGGAAAGGAAAAACAGATGTCAGCAGGAATACGTTTTGGCTACCGCAATTTAGAACATACCCCAGAAGCAACGTTTGTCGTCAAACAGCGTGGCTTTGTTTTGATATGTTCAATTGAGAAAAGCGACAGAACGGATTCTGTGGAATATGATACGGGAGGATCAAATTAGACGACCGCATCAGACAACTGGATACGAACGAAGAGGAGCCGCTTATCTTATGTTGAACACATGGGATAGGTGGCTTTTTCTATTAAATTTTTATATCAGAACAAATTGAGAAGGGAGAAATCCGGAATGGATCAGATCAAAATCAAAGGAAAAGTAAATACAGCCATCTGCTATGCCAGGGTCGTAGAGGAGGAAGCTATAGAGCAGATCCGCCGCATGTGCGATTATCCGATGACGGAAGCTCGCGGATCCGCATTATGCCGGATGTGCATGCGGGAAAAGGATGTACGATCGGAACAACGATGACCATCCGCGACAAGGCAGTGCCGAACGTCGTCGGCGTGGACATCGGGTGCGGCATGTACACCGTAAATCTTGGAAGAGCCGAACTTGATTTTGCAAAAATCGACGAGGCGGCACATGTTATCCCGTCCGGCATGAATGTCTGGGAGGGGAGACAGGAACGTTTTGATCTGATGACACTTGCCTGCAGCCGGGAATTAAAAGACACAAAACGCCTGGAGCGGTCGCTTGGAACCTTAGGCGGCGGCAACCATTTTATCGAGATCGATGAAGCCGCCGACGGCACAAAATATCTCGTCATCCATTCCGGCTCGCGGAATCTCGGAAAACAGGTGGCAGAGTATTACCAGAATCTGGCAGTGCGGCTGGACCGCGGTTATGACGAGTACCTGGAAAAACGCGAGGAGCTCATACGCACCTACAAAGAGCAGGGCCGCAGAAAGGAAATCCAGGAGGCGTTAAAACAGCTGCAGTGGAAACCGGACGAAGCGCAGATGCCGGAGGATCTCTGCTATCTGACCGGAAAATATCTGGAAGCCTATCTGCACGACGTGGAGATCTGCCAGCAGTTTGCACGCCGGAACCGGGAAAAAATGGCGGAAATCCTGCTGGAACGAACCGGCCTTACCGGCACTGATGCGTTCCACACGATTCATAACTATATCGACACAAACGAGATGATACTCCGAAAAGGCGCAATCGCAGCGCACAAAGGAGAACGAGTGCTGATTCCGATCAATATGCGTGACGGCAGTATTCTCGCCGTCGGAAAAGGAAATCCGGAGTGGAATGATTCTGCCCCGCACGGAGCCGGACGGCTGATGTCGCGCAAAAAAGCGAAGGAAACCCTGGCACTGGAGGAATACCGGAAGAGCATGGAGGGAATCTATACGACTTCCGTCAACGAACATACCTTGGACGAGGCGCCGATGGCGTACAAATCGCTGGATGATATTCTCGATATAGTCCGTGCATCGGTCGATGTCGTGGAGGTGCTGCGTCCCGTTTACAATTTCAAAGCATCAGAATAGAGGCGGAGGAAACCAGTAAAATTCCTCCGCAAGAAGGAGGAAGAAAAAAATGATGGCAATTCCGTCAATTGATATGGAAGCAACAGGAAGAAACATTACAAGACTGCGGCAACAGGCAGGCCTTACCGTCCGCGACCTGCAGGAAATTTTCGGTTTCACCACCCCGCAGGCAATCTACAAGTGGCAGCACGGCACCGCCATGCCGGCAATCGACAACCTGATCGTACTGGCAGCGGTACTGCATGTGTCGATCGATGAGATCGTGATTGTGGAGACAAGAGAGCTTGTGCTTGCGAGTGCATAAACCTGAGAACATATTTTACGCAACTTTAACACAATCTTCCCTCAATTTCATGTAGAATAAAAAGCACAGATTCCGTAGCTTTTCTACAAACCGCAGCAGCCGGCTTATGGTAGCAGAAGCACTCGGTGAGGCAGAAACAGCAGGCTGGATCGGGTTGGCTCCGTTGACTTTATATGTACAAACTGATAAGATACTCATAAGTATGTTCTTAGGGGTATCTTATTTTTGTATTTCAAAAGAAAAGGGGAAATTAAATAATGACAAAAAAGAAAATCATTGGCCTTTGCATCGGCGCTGTCGTTCTTGCCGTGGCTGCGGCCGGTGTGAAGGAAGGCAGCTGGCTGATGAAGCATCGCCGGATGCAGAATGAGTTTACGCATGAGATGAATGCATTCACGACCAAAACAAACGCTGAGCTGATCCAGCCGACGATTGTTGCGGAGGATGATATCTACGGCTGGTTTTTCCATGAGGAAGATGACGGGCTGTACATGAATCTCTATTACCGGATCAAAAACGAGTCCAATCAGCACGAAATTGCATCCAGTGAATTTCCTGTGAAGATCAAAAAGGAGCTTCTTGCGGATGATAAAGTGTGGAGCAGAACGACGCGGACCGCGAAAAATCAGGTTCACGCGGAATACCTGGAAGGAGAAGATGACATGACGGTTTCGTTTGACGTCTATTACCAGTGTGAGGGTTCCTGCGGGGAATATTTTGCGGATATTACCGTGACGGATAGTGAGAGCGGAAAGCTCTACTACAGCAGTGAAGCAGAAAATGAAGCGGCAGAATAGGAGGAGCGATGGCCGAAAAACAAAGCAAAAATAAATGGCACACACCGGCGGAGCGGATTATGATGCTGGGATTTGCGGCGGTAATCCTGCTGGGAACGATTCTTCTGTGCCTGCCGGTTTCTGCGGCGGACGGAAAAAGCGTTTACTGGCTCGACGCCCTGTTTACCGCAACGACATCTGTCTGCGTGACGGGCCTTGTCACCGTTCCGACGGCGACGACATGGAGTACCTTTGGAAAAATTGTGATCCTCGGGTTGATTCAGTTCGGAGGTCTTGGCATCATGGCGTGCCTGACGATGGTGTTTCTGATCCTGCGCCGGAAAATCAGTCTGCAGAGCCGGAAATTAATTCAGGATACCTATAATCTGCCGGTTTTAAAGGGCAGTGTGGGCATCGTGCGCCGGCTTCTGATTGGAACAGCAACCGTAGAGATTGCGGGGGCGGTTCTGTATAGCTTCTGGTTTGTGCCGGAGTATGGCTTCTGGAAGGGAATCGGCTACAGTATTTTTCACGCCGTTTCCGCTTTCTGTAATGCGGGAATCGATCTCGTTGGCGAAGCTCTTTTGCTCCGTTTGTAACGAACCCGCTGATAAACTTTACGACGATGGGACTGATTCTTTTGAGCGGTCTTGGTTTTCCCGTCTGGTGGGAAGTTATGGAGCGGGTGCAGGAGCTTGTGAAGGGAAAACGGCCCCGTAAAAATTTTGTGCGAGGATTCACGCTTCATACGAAACTGGTTTTAACGACAACCATGATTCTGGTGTTCGGTGGAGCACTGCTGATTCTTGCACTGGACTGGAATCACGCGCCATCACTTGGCAGCCTGAAACCGGCGCAGAAGGTCATGGCGGCTTTTTTTCAGTCCGTGACGACAAGAACGGCAGGCTTTGAGACGATCCCGCAGGCTGATTTCTCGGACAGCTCTGCAATGGTAAGTATGGTTCTCATGTTCATCGGTGGCTCCCCGATGGGAACGGCAGGTGGTGTTAAGACGACAACGGTTGCCATTCTGGTTGTGCTGGTTGCTCCTATATTCGCGGAGACTCAGATACGGTGGCCTGGGGGCGGAAAGTGATGGAAGAAAATATCCGTACCGCTGTCGTCATTTTCTTTTTTGTACTGACGACAGTCTTTACTGCCACCGTGCTGCTGATTTCCGTAACCGGAAGCCCGCTGCTGGATTGTACGTATGAAATTATTTCTGCGGTTGCAACGGTGGGCCTCACCCGTTCCCTGACGCCGACGCTTCCTTTTATGGGAAAGGTGATTGTTATTCTGGTTATGTTTATGGGAAGAATCGGGCCGGTGACGCTGGCTGTCGCACTGCGCCGCAGAACAGGAAGAAAAGATGTCGATATTCAGAGACCGGAGCAGCGGATTCTGATTGGATAGTTGGGAAAATAAAAAACAGGACAGATTTCAGAAAACGAGGAAAAGAAATGAGTAAACAGTATGCAGTCATTGGACTTGGAAAGTTTGGTTTTTCTGTAGCAACGACACTTGCGCAGGCAGGAAAAGAAGTGCTTGCCGTTGATAAAGACGCTGAGCCGGTACAGGAAATTGCCGATCTTGTTACCTATGCGGCGCGTGCAGACATCACGGACAGTCGTGTGTTCGCATCTCTTGGCATCAGCAATATGGATGTGGTGATCGTTGGCATTTCCGAAAATATGGAGTCGAGCATCCTCGCCACCCTGCAGGCAAAAGAGGCGGGCGTGCCGCTCGTCATCGCAAAGTGCATGAGCCAGATGCATGCCAATATTTTGAAAAAAGTCGGCGCGGACCGCGTCGTGATGGCGGAGAATGAGACGGGCATCCGCCTCGGAAAAAGCCTGATTTCCGGCGGCTTCCAGGACTTCTTCATGCTGTCGGATTCGTTCTCCATGGTAGAGCTTCCCGTGCCGGAAGCGTGGACGGGGCATAACCTCGAGGAGCTGGATCTGCGGAAGAAATACAGTATCAACGTAATCGCCGTCAAGGACGGGGAAGACATCCGTGTCACGGTCAATCCGAAGACGCTGCTCCGCGCAGAGGAAGTGCTGATTCTGATCGGCGAAAACAAAGAACTTGCCAAATTGATGAAAAACAGGAAATGAGGGGACCATTCATGATTACAAGTAGCAGCAATGCACAGGTAAAAAACATTATTGCGCTGAACAAAAAAGCAAAAGAACGCCGGGAGCAGGACGTTTTTCGTGGCGGAGGGCTGGAAAATGTTCCAGGAAGCGCCGCGGGAATGGCTGAAAAAAGTATATGTGTCTGAGAGCGGCAGCAAAATGCATGAAATGCCGTCCGACGGGACAGAATACGAAGTAGTGGACGACCGCGTGTTCCAGTCCATGTGCGACACGAAGACGCCGCAGGGTGTTTTAAGTGTGATCCGCATGCCGCATTACACCGAAGAGGAGGTGATGGACAACGGAAAGACACCGCTTCTGATGGTACTTGAGGATCTGCAGGATCCTGGAAATGTCGGAACAATCATCCGCACTGCAGAGGGCGCAGGAGTCACCGGCATCATCATGAGCCGCGGTACCGCGGATATCTTCAATCCGAAAACGATCCGCTCGACGATGGGCTCGATCTACCGTATGCCGTTTCTGATCGTCGACGATGCGGTCGGATTTGTAAAAGGCTTAAAAGCGCGGAAGATCTGTACGTACGCGGCACATCTGCACGGCGTGCATTCCTACCGCGAGGAGGATTACACAAAAGGAACGGCATTCCTGATCGGAAATGAGGGGAACGGCCTGACTGATGCAATGGCAGAGGCCGCCGAGTGCTGATCCGTATTCCGATGGAAGGAAAAGTGGAGTCGTTAAACGCAGCGATTGCATCCGCCGTTCTCATGTATGAGGCACACGGCCAGCGCGCATAAAAGAAAGAGCGTTACCGGTTTTCTTACATTTCTCTTAACCTGCCGGAAACCTACTCGACAGAACCGGTATTTTGAGCTAAAATAGAAAGAGCAGAGTCCGGGCTGAATTTCTGTCAGTCCGGTAAAACTGTAATATTTGCCAGAAAAGCAAAAGCTGTTTTGGGAGGAAGGAAAAATGAGTGAGAAAAAAAACATCAGTAAAAAGGAGCTCCGAAGAAGAAAGCGGAAGCGTGCGCTGATGATCAAAACAGGAATTCTATGTGTTCTGCTTGTCATCTTCGGCATTGGAATCTGGCTTTGGCCGGAGGAACAGAAAAAATCCAGCAGAAAGCACAGGAAAAAGAGGATCAGAAAACAGCAGAGGTGGACGGTTCCGTATCGTCGGACAGCACGGGAAGTGCTGAAGCGCCGACAACGAAAGCACAGATTATGGCGGAAGCCGATGCACTTGCGCAGACATACGATTACGATGGAGCCATTGAAAAGCTCCAGAGCGTAGAGGGCGCAGCAACCGACGCGGATATCATCACAAAAGTAGCAGAGTACACCAGCACGAGAGATGCCTGTGTGCGCGTCAACGTCAACGAAGTAACCCACATTTTCTATCATTCTCTTGTAGTCGATCCGCAGAAAGCTTTCTATCAGGACAACGCACAGACCGCAGGCTTCTGCCAGTGGATGACCACCGTGGATGAGTTCAACGCGATCACCCAGCAGATGTACGACAGAGGATATGTCATGGTTTCAATCAACGATCTCGTGAAAAAGACCGTAGATGATGACGGAACCGTTCATTACGAGGAAGGGGACATTTACCTGCCGGAGGGCAAGAAAGCATTCGTTCTTTCTCTGGATGACCTTTCCTATTACCACTCTTACGACGGACGCGGCATTGCCAGCAAGATGGTAGTCGGCGACGACGGAAAACCGACCTGCGAATACATTCAGGATGACGGAACTGTTGTGACCGGTGCTTACGACTGCATCCCGCTGATGGATCAGTTTATCGAAGCGCATCCGGATGCCGTATACCACAATGCGCGCGGAACCGTAGCACTGACCGGCTACGATGGAATCCTCGGATACCGCACCGACGGTGATTACAAGACGAGAGAAGATCTGACGGATGATCAGGTAGCATGGCTTGATGCACACCCGGATTTCGACTGGGATAAAGAGTGCGAGGAGGCGAAAAAAGTAGCCGATGCGATCAAAGCAGACGGCTGGACATTCGCAAGCCATACCTGGGGCCATATCCGTGTCGGCGACAAACCGATCGAGACGATCCAGGCGGATACCGAGAAATGGCTGACGTATGTTGCACCGCTCATCGGCGGAAGCGATATCATCATCTTTGCACATGGACAGGATCTTTCCGACTGGCACGATTACACGATGGACAATGAGAAGTTTGCTTACTTAAAGAGTCAGGGCTTCAACATCTACTGCAACGTAGATTCCTCCCAGTATTTCGTTCAGGTAAGAGACAATTACCTGCGTATGGGACGAAGAAACCTGGATGGATACCGTCTGTACCAGAACCTCTACGGAGGCGGCGAGGACAGAACAAGCGATCTGTTTGATTCTGCCTCTGTTATTGATCCGCAGCGGCCGACAGATCCATCTCTTTACAATTTAGGTTAAAGAATTTTGAAAATGAAAAAGATCTCACAGAACTTTCTATTATTTATAGAAGAAAGTCTGTGGGATCTTTTTTTCAGCAGGGCGAACCGTTTACAGATATTTTTCTACGAGCGGAAACGGCAGAGGCCCGAGACGGAGCAGTTTTTCATGGAAACCGATCAATGAGAATGAGTCACCTTCCTGTTCCTGCACTTCCGAGAGGAGCTGCGAAAACGAGAGCGATCCGACACAGTATTTCAGATAGTTCGCCGGTGTCTCGAGAATATACTGATATAAAGAGGCAGCGGCCGACGCATCCGTGATGCCGAACTGCGCCAAAAAGGCTGACGCATCCGAGAGGAGCCATCCCTGGCTGTGGATTCCGAGATCCAGCAGCGAGCAGAGGGTAAGATGCACCGAGCGGTTCAGATACCAGAGACGGCAGAGCGCCTGCGTGTTTGCATCGAGATTACGTGCGGCGTAGCGGCAGGCATATGATTCAACGTAGGTTGCCCATCCTTCTACATAACCCGACGGCGCGTAGAGATGGCGGATCAGAAGCGGGTCGGAGCGCGAGAACGAGACGGTCTGGTACAGATGGCCGGGAAAGCCTCGTGGGCAAGTGTGGAATACAGCTCGATGCCGGTCATCTCATCCGCGGGATTCAGGTAAATGGAGTTGGGTGAATTGACATCGGCGGGCGGTGTGAGATAAAAGGCGGGGCTTAAAAAATCCTTGAGAGAGTCATCCACGGTCTTTACTTCGTATGCGATACCCGAAAGAACGGGAAAATCTTCAGAAACGGCATTCTGCAGATCGGCAAGCATTTCCTCCGGCGTGGAGAACGGCAGCACGAGCGCCTGCTCGGAGAGGGAGAGCGACGGATTCTGATCGAGAATGATCTGCATTTCGGCACACTGGTCCGCAAGCTGCTGTGTTAAAAGGCGGGTCAGCTCCTCCGGTGAAACGTCAACACCGACGCGGCTGCGGAGAAGATACGCATAGTAGGAAAGTCCGCCTTCCTGCCGGGAAAGACCGCCGGCGTTCTGCGTTCCTTTGCCGCGGAGTGAAGAAAGCGCATCGGAAAGAGAGCGGTAGGCGGGAAAAACACAGGAGGTAAGGAGTTTTTCATGCGTCTGCAGACAGAGATTCCTTTCCGCCTCAGAAAACAGTGAAGACGCCTGCAGTTTATTCTGAAAAACGGTGTGGAGCAGATGGCTTTCCGGTGTATCCGCGTCGGCGAGAAAAGCACTGCACTGGCGGATAATACCATCGACCGCAAGGTCATTCTGAAACACGCCCTGCCGGGATTTTTCCTGCTCGAGTGCGATGAGGTCGGAGAAATAGCGCGGGAGATCCTGCAGAAGATGGAGGTAATCGGCGATATCCTGCTGTGTGCGGAATGGGTACTCTGCGAGCAGAATGGGAAGCTGTGCCTGAATCCCGAGCGACGGACCGAGCGGTTCCGCAAGAAGGCTGGTGCTGCCCGGCATTTTCTCGCAGTCCAGCTCGTAGAGCAGAAGATCGAGCGTGATCTGATTTTCCGCGGAGAGGCGGTTTCGATGAAAGGATGTGAGCGTTGTTTCCACACTCTGCAGCAGGGCATCATACGAGGTGCGGTCAGGGATGGAACCGTGCCGAACGAGGCAGTGCCGGGGGCAATTCCGCGGGAACCGGATCGGCGAGGGTATAGTGGAGCGTGATGGCAGAAGAGGTTACCTCGGAGTGGAACCGTTCCTCCACATACGCGGAAAACCGGCGGTTCTCACCAGGGGAAAAGAACGGGGAAAAATACCAGAACAGCAGAGCGAAAAGAAGTCCGCCGCACAGAAGCAGAGGGAACAGGATGCGGCGGTGCAGAGAAGCTGGTTTCATAGAATAGGCTCCGGTGCGGACAGTTATCATAAAGTATGTAAAAAATGCTGATTTTATGCGCTTTTTCCGTGGCCTTTCATTTGACTTTCCAAAACGGCTTTGCTATAATCAGTAACGAATGAAATAAGGGACTTTTCAGTGCGGAACGGATTTGAAAAAGAATCCGCGAAGGTAAAAGGGAATCAGGTGGAAATCCTGAGCGATCCGGTCACTGTAAGCAGGGAGTGTTAGCTGCAGAAATGCCATTGTGCGAAACGCATGAGAAGGCGCGGCTGCGTGAAGATCTGCGAGTCAGGAAACCTGCTGGAAAGGTTAGTGAATCGCTTCCGATAAAAGCATATATATTCATGGAAAGATGTACGAAGTAAAATCGGACATCTGCTTTTTTGTCGCCATGCGTCCGAAAAAGAGCTCCGGTGGAGAAACTCTTTTGCAGAAAAAGCAGATGTCTGTTTGTCTTTTCGCAGAAAAAATGTGTCCTCAAAAACAAGATTACTTGCAGGGAGACATCATTGACGGGGACAGGCACCGCCCAGCTGCCTGAAAAAGTCAGACGGAATCCGGAGCAGATGCGCGAAGGAGATCCGAAGAAAAGGAGAAGTTATGAAAGGAAATTCAAGCAAATTTCTGGCACTGCTGCTGTCGGCGTCCATGATCATGAGCCGACTGCCAGCGTATTAGCAGATACGCAGGAAAAAGCAGCACAGACAGAAAGCAGCGCAGCCGCAGAGGAAGCGCCGCAGAGCGAAGAAACAGCAGAGACGGCAGAACCGGAAACAACACCGGCAGAAACCGAGAGCAGTGAAAGCACTGCAGAGACTCCGGCAGAAGAGCCGACGGAAACACCGGCCGCGCCTGCAGAGGATCAGACACCGGCAGGATCTGACGAGACCGAGACACCATCCGCAGATGAGGATGCTTCGGAAGATACTGCAGAGGACACTGCAAAAGACGGTGAAGAGACTGCCGATACCACAGAAAAAGAGCCGGAAGCAGCAGATGAGACTTCCCAAGATGCTGAAAAAGAAACACCGGCAAAAGAAGAAACCAAAGATGCTGTAAAAGAGAATACCAGTCCGGCGGCAGAACAGCCGAAAACGGAAGTAAAAGAAACAACCAAAAATGAGGCATCCAATACAGCCGAGGAGAAAGAAACAAAAGCAGCGGAAGCAGCAAAACCGGCAGATGGTGAGTATGAGACTTCTGCAGAAGCAACCGGAAGCATGTTCCGTGTGATTTCTTCCAGACTCATCGTAAAAGATGGAAAACTGAAAGCATCCATTCTGCTGAGTGGAACCGGCTATGATTACCTGTATACGGGAACAGCAGCAGAAGCTGCCGCAGCAGATGAAAAGAGCTGGATTGCTCCGACAGGAAGCGAAACCTATACGGATACGAAGACCGGTGCAGAAAAGACCGGATATCGTTTTGAAATTCCGGTGGAAGAGCTTGACAAACAGATGGATGTTGCCGTTCGCTCAGCCAAGAAAAAAACATGGGCTGATAAAACTGTTACGATCCACAGCACCGCTGCAATCCCGACGGTAACACCGGAACCAACCGAGACTCCAAGCGAAAATCCAGGTGAGGATTCCTCGAATAAGCCAGCCAGTGTAGAAGCACCGGTTACCAAAGAGGACGGCAGCGTATTCAAAATGTTCGTCATCTCCGAGGCAACAATGATCAACAAGGGCGATAAACTCGTTCTTACACTGAAAACAAACAACGTATCATTTGATAAACTGTATCTTGGAAAGAACGATGACCTTGCAAAAACACCGGCTATCCAGGGAATGCAGGAAGCAAACGGCGGTTATTCCTTTACATTTGAAGTAGATGCGGACAAAGCCGGCACAACCGTTCCGATCGTTCTTGGAAAGAAAGACGGAACCTGGTACACCAAACAGCAGCTTTATCTTGCAGTTCCGGGAAGTAAAACACCGGAAGTAACTCCGATACCGGAGCCGACCGAGACTCCGGTCCCGACTGCAACCCCGACTCCGAGTGAGACTCCGGTTCCAACCGCAACTCCAACTCCGGAACCGGCGAAAGTAGAAAACGGTATCTACAGCGGAACCGCGGAGACCGGCGCAGCTATGTTCAAAGTAGTCGGCGTAGAGCTGACCGTAAAAGACGGCGACATGAAAGCACGCATCACGTTAAGTGGTGTTGCCTACGATTATCTGTACATGGGAACACCGGAAGAGGCAGCTGCCGCAGACAAGAGTGCATGGATTGCAGGCGTCGGCACCGTTGATTACACAACAGCAGACGGCGAGACGAAAACAGGAATGCAGTATGATATTCCGGTAGCAGCACTCGATCAGGCACTTGTTGTTTCTTCCCACTCTGCAAAACGGGATAAATGGTATGCAAGAACCATTACTATTGCATCTTCCAGTCTGAAAAAGACCGCAGATCTTCCGGCAGATGAGACCAATAAAGTAGCAGATGGTATTTACAGTGCAGAGGCAGCAACTAATGCAGCAATGTTCAAGGTAGTCGGCGTAAAACTGACCGCGAAAAACGGAAAAATGACAGCAGTTATCACCTTAAGCGGAAGCGGCTATGATTATCTGTATATGGGAACCGGAAAAGATGCGGCAGCAGAGAGCGGCGCATGGATCGCTTCCACCGGAAAAGTGGACTACACCTTAGACGGTGAAACCAAAACCGGAATGCAGTTTGAAATCCCGGTAGAAGCACTGGATCAGGAACTTGATGTAGCAGCTCATGCAGTAAAGAGCGGCAAATGGTACGACAGAGCCATCACGATTGCATCTTCCAGCCTGAAAAAGACCGGAGACCTTCCGTCGGATGACAACAAGGGCGATACTCCGAAACCAACCCTCGTTCCGACCAATACCCCAACCGTATCTCCATCTGAGACACCGGTTGTAAAACCGACCAGCACCCCGACTCCGGCACCGACCCAGAAACCGGCCGATACCAAACCGGAGCAGGAATCCAAATATGAGTCTGACTTAAGCGGCGGCACATCCAAAGTAGACAGTGCAACCACACTGGCAGACGGCGTTTACACACCAGACGGATTCTCCTTCTCCGGCGGATCCGGAAAGGTAACCATCTCCTGCAGCAAGATTACTGTAACGAACGGACAGGCTTATGCAACGATCGCATTCAGCAGTCCGTACTACGGATATGTAAAAGCAAACGGAAATAAATACATGGCAAATGTCAGCGGCGGAAGCAGCATCTTCACCATTCCGGTTGAGCTGAACAAGAACAATACCATCATCGGTATGACCACCAGAATGTCCGTTGCCCATGAGATTTCCTACAACATCTTCATCTCCCTGCAGCAGCAAAGAAGGGCGGCAGCACTTCTTCCAGCACAGGATTTGTAAAAGCAGACGGAACAATCTCCACGATCAGCACCGATAACTCCAAGCTGGATACCACCGCTCCAGAGATCATGGGACTGGAATACAAAGCAGAGACAAAACTTGCTTACGCAGAGTACTTCAAGATGTATCATTACGACGAAGGCATCACCCTGCTGGAGATCGATATGACAAAAGATACCGAGCGTGATCCGGAGAAACAGACCGAGGACGACAAGAAAGCAGAAGATACCGATACCGCAGCAGCAACCGACGAGGAAGAAGCGGCAGCAGCATCCAATTCCAAAAAAACCAGCACTGAGAAAGCGAAAGATCTGACCGAAAAGACAAAAGAGCTGTACGAAGGCAATGTTGTCAAATATCTGATCGTTCCGAAAGATGTTGAGATTCCGGCAGGACTGGACAAAGATATGATTGTGATCCAGCTTCCGGTTGAGAAAACATACGTAGCATCTGAGGATGCCCTGAAACTTCTCGACAAGCAGTTAGACGCAGCAGAGAGCATCAAAGCAGTCGGCATGGAGCAGAAAGACTGCCAGATCGAAAACATTGCAAAAGCAATGGAAGATAAAAAAATCTCCTTCGACGGAGCATTCGATGATCTGGACTACAAAGCTCTGGTAAAAGACGAAATCGACTTTGCAATTCTTCCGTCTGAGTTCCTTCCGGGAAATGCAAAAGATGAGGAAGATGCTGATGCAGCCGACGAGACCGCAGATACCAAATCTGAGGATCAGAAGGACGATAAAGACGATAAGACAACGGATGAGAAAGCAGACGAAGACAAGACTCCGGAAGAACTTCTGAAAGAGGAAAATGAGCGTCTGTCCGACACCGCAGAGCGTCTGGCAACCCTGACCATTCCGATGCTGGTTGACCGTTCCGCAGACGAGAAGACCGATCTTGCGAAAGCAGAGTGGCTGAAAGTCTACGGCGTGATCTTCGGATGCGAGGATCAGGCAAACGAGCTGTTCCAGCAGATGGTAAAGGCAGAAGAGAATAAATAAGTACAATAATTTGCAGCAAAAAATGAGAAAGGGCTGCTGCCGTATGGCAGCGGCTTTTTCTTTAAGAAAGGAATATCAAATGACAGGAAAAAACGAAAGAAAGCTGAAAAAATGGACCGCACTTTTTCTTGCAGCAGCGATGTCACTGACGGCCTGCGGCAGCACCGCATCAACGGGAAGCAGCACATCGTCCGCGTCGGGCACTTCGGCAGTTTCTGAGAGCAGCACATCCACAGCATCCGCAGCAGACGTTTCCGAAAGCCAGACGGAGAGCACATCCGTCTCGGAAAGTACAGCTGAAAGTGAAAGCACCTCCGAAGCCACTGCTGAGAGCAGCACCTCCGGGAGTGATACCGCATCCGCGGATGGTTTCGCAACGACAGACGATGTCAGCGACGCACCGGACATCACCGGAATCACCATCGAGAGCAAGATGGTCCTGAATTACGCCGAGTGCTTTAACGTATACTACTGCACAGACGGCTATAAACTGATCGATGTCAAAGACGGCGCGCAGTATCTGCTCGTCCCGGACGGAAAAGAGGCGCCGGATGACCTCGATTCCGACGTAATTGTAATCCATCAGCCGCTGGAACGCATCTACATGGCAGCAACCTCTCCGATGGCGCTGTTCGATGCCATCGACTCCCTCGATACGATTCGTCTCTCCGGTGAAACCGCAGACAACTGGTACGTACAGGATGCCGTTGACGCGATGAATGCCGGAACGATGATCTTCGCCGGAAAATACAGTGAGCCGGATTACGAACTTCTGGTCAGTGAGAACTGTGATCTGGCCATTGAATCCACGATGATCCTCCATTCCCCGAAGGTACAGGAGATGATCGAGATGCTCGATATTCCGGTCTTCATCGACCGTTCCAGCTATGAATCCCAGCCTCTTGGCAGAACCGAATGGATCAAACTCTACGGTGCCATGCTGGACAAAGAGGAGGAGGCAGCGACTTCTTTGCAAATCAGGCAAGTATTGTGGAAAATCTGAAGGATTTCCAGAATACCGAAAAAACGGTCGCTTTCTTCTATATTAATACGAGCGGGGCTGCCGTTGTGCGGAACCCGGAGGACTACATTTCCAACATGATCGAGCTTGGCGGTGCGCGCAACGCCTTCCGTGATCTCCAGGACGACAGCGGAAAAACATCCGTGCCGATCACGATGGAGCAGTTCTACGATACGGCCGAAGATGCGGACTACCTGATCTACAACGCAAGTATCGATTCCACCGTCAAAACCCTGGACGACCTGCTGGCAAAGGATTCTATGTTTGCCGATTACAAAGCAGTCAAAGAGGGCAATGTCTGGACAACCGAGAAATCGATGTATCAGGCAACCGATAAAATTGCACAGTTTACCAACGACATTAACCTTCTGGTAACGGGCGGCGATCCGGATCAGATGGTATTCTTAAGAAAATTATCCTGATGGAGGAACGTATGTCAGAGAAAAAAAAATATGACAGGAAAAGAGAACAGTTTCCATATGGAAACTTCCGGCGCCGTTCGCGGTATGCCGCTGTGTTTCTGGTGCTGATTCTGGCGTTCGCTGCCATCACCGTGCTGAATATCAATTCCGGAAACGTAAATATTTCGATTCCGGAAATTTTCCGGATTCTGCTGCGGCGGACCGGAGAGGGGAAAGAGTACAATATTATCTGGAAAATCCGCCTTCCGCGTATTCTGATGGCGGCAATCCTGGGCGGTGCTCTGTCCCTGTCGGGCTTCCTTTTACAGACTTTCTTTGAAAACCCGATTGCCGGTCCGTTTGTTCTTGGAATTTCCTCGGGAGCCAAAATGGTCGTGGCGCTGACCATGATCTTTTATCTGGAGTGGGCGCGCAATATCACATCTTACACGATGATTGTTGCAGCATTCTTAGGATCCCTTCTCTCCGTCGGCTTCATTCTGCTGATGTCCCGACGGATCAAAAATATGGCAGGACTTCTCGTCGGCGGTATTATGATCGGTTACATCTGCTCGGCGGTCACGGATTTTGTTGTCACCTTCGCGGAGGATTCCGATATCGTCAACCTCCACGGCTGGTCACAGGGAAGCTTCTCCGGCATGAGCTGGAGCAACGTAGCGATCTCTGCGGCTGTGATCGGCATCACCTTTGTCATCACGTTCCTGATGGCAAAACCGATCGGTGCATATCAGCTCGGTGAGGCGTATGCGCAGAGCATGGGTGTCAACATCAAAGTATTCCGCATCGCGCTGATTCTGCTTTCGAGTATTCTCTCCGCATGCGTCACCGCATTTGCCGGTCCGATTTCGTTTGTCGGCATTGCCGTCCCGTTCCTCGTCAAACAGAGCCTCGGCACATCGCGTCCGCTCGTCGTAATCCCGGGAACGTTCCTCGGCGGAGCCGTCTTCTGTATGATGTGCGACCTGATCGCGCGTATGGCGTTTGCACCGCTGGAGCTGTCCATCAGTACGGTCACATCGATCTTTGGTGCGCCGGTCGTCATTTTCATGATGCTGCGCCGGAAAAGGGGGTAAGAGAATATGAATGAATATTATTTTCATCTGGACCACCTGACGGTCGGCTATGATAAGAAGCCGCTGATCAAAGATATCTGCATCGGCATCGAAAAAGGCGAGATCGTTACGCTGATCGGACCGAACGGTTCCGGTAAATCAACGATTCTGAAAAGCATCACCCGCCAGTTAAAGCTGGTCGGCGGAAATGTGGAGTTTGACGGGAAAAACCTGCATGAGCTTTCGTTCCGTGAGTTGTCCACGAAGATGGCCGTTGTGCTGACGGAGCGCATGAAGCCGGAGCTGATGACCTGCCACGATATCGTGGCAACGGGCCGCTATCCGTACACCGGACGGCTCGGCATGCTGACCCGCGAGGATGAGGAGAAGGTCGAGAAGGCGATGCGCGCCGTTCATGCCGAAGAGCTCGGCGGCCGCGATTTCAACGCCATCAGCGACGGCCAGCGCCAGAGAGTGCTTCTTGCGCGTGCGATCTGTCAGGAGCCGGAGGTCATCATCCTCGACGAGCCGACTTCTTTCCTCGATATCCGCCACAAGCTGGAACTGCTCGCGATTCTGCGCCGCATGGCAAAGGAGAAGGGCATCACCGTCATCATGTCGCTGCATGAGATCGATCTGGCACAGAAAATTTCAGATAAGATCATCTGCGTCAAGGGCGATGCTATTTCCCATTTCGGCGCACCGGAGACAATTTTCCGCGAGGATATCATCCGCGAACTGTACGAGATTGACAATGGTTCGTTTGACCCGTGCTTCGGAAGCATCGAGCTGCCACGGCCGGAGGGAACACCGCGCGTCTTTGTCCTCGCAGGCGGCGGAACGGGAATCCCGGTGTTCCGGAAACTGCAGAAGGAAAATGTCCCGTTTGCGGCAGGCGTCCTGTATACGAACGATATCGATTACCAGCTTGCCCGCATTCTGGCGATGGAGACGGTAACCGAAGTACCGTTCCAGGAGATCAGCGACGAGGCATTTGCCCGCGCCTGCGAGCTGATGAAGAGCTGTGAACGTGTCATCGACACCGGCGTCCCGGTGGGCATGTGCAACCGCCGGATCGAAGAGCTTAGGCAGAAGCAAAGCGGCTTGGAAAGCTGGCAGAGTAAAACAAAGAAAAATCCAATCAAAATCTCCTGTCTGGGAACGAAACAATTGTTTTCCGAACAGGAGATTTTCTTTTTGCAGCCATTGTAAAAACAGTAAAAGAACACGAAAAATGTAATATTAAATTGTACGAAAAATTCACACAATTCAAGTCAAAAACCAACAGAGATTGACACTTAAAAAGTCAAGTGCTTTGTAAAATCTTTTGGCGAAATAACGGTTTTCTCTGTTATGACCAAAACACGCGTTCTGATTTCGCAAGATTTAAACACATGCTTTCCACACCGTTTTTCGTGGATAATGTGGATAACTCGGTGTATAACTTGTTTTTAGGCATGTTTTCGGTGGTTAACTATGTGGATAACTTGTGGACGGGATGTTTATAAAATTGGCCCGTGTGGAAAAAACCCGGTTTCTTTGTGCAATTTCGACAAAAGAGGTTTTAAAGTTTTATACGACTGACATGAAAGGTTTTTCAGATTTCAGAAACTACGGAAAAACAGAAAAAAGCAGGCAGTTCTCCGTACAATACGAAGAATGCCTGCTTTTGCCGTATTCTATTCGAAAGAAGCCATCAGTGGCTGATCAGATATTTCTCTACCGAAGTCACACAGTTCGCGCCGTCGGCGGCTGCAGTGATGATCTGACGGAGCTGCTTCGTGCGGACATCGCCTGCGGCGAACACGCCCGGCACGCTCGTCACACCGTCTTCGCCGGCTTTGATGTAGCCAGCCTCATCGGTTTCTACGATGCCTGCGATCAGTGCGGAGACCGGAACGATGCCGACGGCAATAAACACGCCGTCTACCGTGATCACACCGGCTTCCCCTGCCTTTTTGTTCGTTACCTTCACGCCGGACACCATCTCGTTTCCTTCGATGGAATCCACAACCGTATCCCACACCATTTCCACATTCGGCAGTGCCAGCAGTGCATCCTGGAGAACACCGGCTGCCCGCAGTTCATCGCGGCGGTGGATCACGTAAACCTTTTTGCACGTTCTGGCAAGGAAAATCGCATCCTCCACGGCGACATCGCCGCCGCCGATAACGGCAACGGTTTTGTCTTTGAAAAATGCGCCGTCACACGTTGCACAGTAAGAGACGCCCATGCCGGAGAGTTCCTTTTCACCAGGTACATTTAACGCGCGGTGCTCCGCACCGGTTGCAAGAATGACCGTTCTGGCATGATACTCATTTTTTCTTGTGCGGACAATCTTGATCTCTTCGTCAAGAACAAGCTCCTTCACACGCTCGCGGGAAAATTCCGCGTCCATTTTTTCAGCGTGTGCGCGCAGCGTGCTTCCGAGATCCATGCCGCTGATGCCCGGAAGGCCGGGATAGTTGTCTACTTCATAGGTATTCAGCACCTGGCCGCCGCTTGCAAAGTTTGCCTCAATCGTAAGAGAGGAGAGCTTTGCGCGTTTCGCATAAATCGCGGCAGAAAGACCCGCCGGGCCGGAGCCGATGATGATAACGTCGTATAAGTTTTCCATAAAAATCCTCGTTTTCGTCTGTAGTAAGCTGCCATGCAGCCATTTTTCTGAAAGTATCGTTACGGAGCCGGTGTTTCGGACGGTTCCTGACTGTCGGAAACGGAAGATGAATCTTCCGCGGAAGTTTTTTTGGCTTCTTCTTCCGGCGCTTCCGGCTGGTTGTGAACCACCTTGATGCTGCGTACCAGCTTCAGATCGTTGTCGATGCCGACTTCCGTGTAGTCCAGCTTTTCGTCATCACTATAGAATGTGTAGAGTGTCAGGTTACTATCCTCTTTTTCCGTTTTTTCTGATTTGGCATCCCCTGCTTCGTCAGAAAATCGCTCTCGGAAGTGCCGAGCGTGATGCCGTTTGTGATTGAAATCGGAATCTTTGTCGTATCGAGATCGCCGTACAGCGAAGTAACGAAACAGTTGCGCACTGTCGTCGCCTCCGCGCCGTAATTATGTACGGTGCAGTAAAGTTTCTGACCGCCCTTTTCCAGCGTGACGTAGCCGTATTTTCCGTTTAAAACGGCCGTATCGGACTCTTTCGTATTGACGGTCCAGTCGTGGTCCAGAAGTTCACTGACCGGAACGGGAAGATGATAGAGTACATCGTCAAAGCGGACGGTCCAGTCGTTGATTTCACTGCTGTCGGCTTCCGGTGCCTGGTAGGCCTCCACTTCCGGTGTTGTGGCATCGCTGACACCATCGAGCGCTTCTGCATCAGCCGTGGTCGTAAAGTTCTGCATATCGAGGGAATACAGAATTCCCGTTTCGTTATCGAAGCCGAGCGTGATCGTCTGGTACAGCCCGTACTCATACGTGAACTGCACAGAGGTATCGGCCTCATAACGGTCCTTTGGCGCACCGTAGATGCTTTCCACATCCTCCATCAGCGACTGCTGCAGGGTGACGCCGTTCGGCAGGCCGACATAGATATTCTGGCCCTCAGCGGTCGAGGTATCGATGTGAATGCCTCCGATCAGGCATTCCGCCACTGGCTTTGCCGTGGTGTCCGGATTGGCAATATCGACGGTAATCTGGTTTCCGTCCTTTTCAAAGCTTTCGCCCTCTGAGAAGGATTCCGGCTGGATTTCCTTTGTGTCGTCGCCGCTGTAGACCCAGCCAAGCGCTGTAAAATCCGCGTAGGATTCCGGAATTTCGTATGTATCGCCCCAGATGGCAAGCTGAAAACTGTTCAGGTTCTTCGAGAGATCCACATCGTATTCCGGAATCTCATCGGAATCGCCGGAGGCCGCCAGATTGTCTTTGGGGTCGTCATCGTCGGTACTCTGACTGATGGTTGTGATCGGAATCGTTTCTGTTTTCTTTCCGCAGCCGCTCGTTCCCACGAGGAAAGCGGCAAATACTGCTGTTAAAACCCAACGGTATTTTTTCATCCAAACCTCCTCATAATAAATGGTTAAAAATATTTGAAAGTTACTTCATGTAAGTAACGATATCAGTTCCCCCTATTCTATCACATTCCGCTTCGTTTTCCAATGTCTGAAGCGGATTTGAGAAAAATGGTTTTTCAAAAGCGCGGTACGGAATACATATTTAGTAAGGAACTGGAAAGGGCAGAAGTCTGGGAGGAGGCTGTGTATGCGTTTTACAAAAATGCAGGGCTGCGGAAATGATTATATCTATGTAAATGCCATGGAGGAGCGGGTGGAGAGTCCGGGACGGCTGGCAAAAGCGGTAAGTGACCGCCATTTCGGCATCGGCGCGGACGGGCTGATTCTGATCGGGGCATCCAAAACAGCAGATTTTTCGATGGAAATGTACAACGCCGACGGCTCGAAGGGCGCGATGTGCGGCAACGGCATCCGCTGTGTGGGAAAATACGTGTACGAGCATGGGATGACGAGAAAAACGACGCTGACTATCGAAACCGTCAGCGGAAACCGTGTGATTCATCTGCAGACGGGGGAGAATCCGAATGAGATCTGTCAGGTGACAGTGGAGATGGGAACGCCGGAATTCCGCGCCGCACAGATCCCCGTTGTTTCTCTGGGGGAATATGTGCTGGAGCATAAAATTACCGTGTGCGGGGAAAATTATACGATGACCTGCCTTTCGATGGGAAATCCGCATGCGGTGATTCCGGTGGAAGATGTGGAAAAAATATCCATTGCAAAGACCGGTTCCGCTTTTGAACACCTTTCCTGCTTCACGGACCGTATCAATACAGAGTTTATCCAGATTTTAGATCAACACACAATAAAAATGAGAGTCTGGGAACGTGGGAGCGGTGAAACGCTGTCCTGCGGAACGGGAGCGTGTGCGGCAGCCGTCGCGGCGATGGTTTCCGGCTGTGTTTCGGAGGGAGAAACTGCCGTAGAACTGCGCGGCGGCAGGCTTTTCGTTACATGGGACCGGACGAAAAATAAGGTCCTTCTGACCGGCCCGGCCGAGACCGTTTTTGAAGGAACGCTTGCAGAATGAATTTGAAAAATGCAGATTTCTGTCTGCACGAAAGAGCAGTATGCAATATTCTGAAAATAAAAACTTACAGGAAATGCCTTTTCTTTTCAAAAGAAACATGCTACAATATGTGGTGCCCGCTACAAGAAAAGGGTGGGGGACACACAAGATATAGTGTTTGATTTGGAGGACACCACAATGGTTTATATTATCAAAAAGGACGGCACCAAAGAAGAATTCGACGCGCAGAAGATCGTCCGTGCCGTAAATAAATCCGCACAGAGAATCCTGTATACCTTCTCACAGCAGGAGATTGACTTTATCTGTAAGTTCGCAACCGAGCACGTATATTCCCTTGGAAAGACCGAAATTCCGATCAGCGATATGCACAATATCGTGGAGGGAGCACTCGAAAAAGTAAACCCGGCTGTGGCAAAAAGCTACCGCGATTACCGCAATTACAAAACTGATTTTATCCATATGATGGACGAGGTCTACACGAAGAGCCAGTCCATCCGCTACATCGGCGACAAGAGCAATGCCAACACCGACAGCGCCCTCGTTGCAACGAAGCGAAGCCTGATTTTCAACGAGCTGAACAAAGAGCTGTACCGCAAGTTCTTCATGAACCGCAACGAGCTGCAGGCCTGTAAGGACGGTTACATCTACATCCACGACCAGTCCGCACGTCTCGATACCATGAACTGCTGTCTGTTCGATGTCGGAAACGTTTTAAAAGGCGGTTTCGAGATGGGAAATGTCTGGTACAACGAGCCGAAGACACTCGACACCGCATTTGATGTCATGGGCGATATCGTCCTCAGCACCGCTGCACAGCAGTACGGCGGCTTTACCGTGCCGGAGGTGGACAAGATCCTTGCTCCGTACGCACAGAAGAGCTACGATTACTACGTAAAAGAGTTCCTGAAATATACCGACGCATCCTGGGAGGGTGCACAGGAGAAAGCCATCGAGTATGCGATCGACAAAGTAAGAAGAGAGTGCGATCAGGGATGGCAGGGAATTGAGTATAAACTGAACACTGTTGGATCTTCCCGCGGTGATTATCCGTTCGTTACCGTGACCCTCGGCCTTGGAACGAGCATGTTCGAGAAGATGATTTCCATCTCCCTTCTCGAGGTCCACAAAAACGGACAGGGCAAGAAAGGCCACAAAAAGCCGGTGCTCTTCCCGAAAATCGTCTTCTTATATGACAAGGCAATTCACGGAGAGGGCGGCATCGCAGAAGATGTCTTTGAGGCAGGACTTGACTGTTCCTCTAAAACCATGTATCCGGACTGGCTGTCGATGAGCGGCGAGGGCTACATCGCCGAGATGTACAAGAAATACAAGAGAGTCATCAGCCCGATGGGATGCCGTGCTTTCCTTAGCCCGTGGTACGAGCGCGGAGGCATGGAGCCGGCAGATGAGAACGACAAACCGGTCTTTGTCGGACGTTTCAACATCGGAGCCGTTTCCCTTCATCTTCCGATGATCCTGGCAAAATCCCGTTCCGAGAACCGCGATTTCCACGAAGTGCTCGACTTCTACCTCGAGATGATCCGCGATCTGCACAAACGGACCTACGATTACCTCGGCGAGATGCGTGCATCCACGAACCCGCTGGCTTACTGCGAGGGAGGTTTCTACGGCGGCCACTTAAAACCGTCCGACAAGATCCGCCCGCTGTTAAAGCCGATGACCGCATCGTTCGGTATCACGGCGCTGAACGAGCTGCAGGAGCTTTACAACGGAAAATCTCTTGTTGAGGACGGACAGTTCGCACTCGACACGCTGAAATATATCAACGACAAGGTTGCCGAGTTTAAGAAAGAGGACGGCATCCTCTATGCGATCTACGGCACACCGGCAGAATCCCTGTGCGGCCTGCAGATAGAGCAGTTCCGCAAACAGTACGGCATCGTCCGCAACGTTTCGGACCGCCCGTATGTGAGCAACAGTTTCCACTGCCACGTAACCGAGGACATTACCCCGATCCAGAAACAGGATCTCGAGGGACGTTTCTGGGAGCTCTGCAACGGCGGAAAAATCCAGTACGTGCGCTATCCGGTTGGCTACAACAAAGGCGCGATCAAGACACTGATCGAGCGTGCGATGGAGCTTGGCTACTACGAGGGCGTCAACCTGTCCCTGGCTTACTGCGATGACTGCGGCCACCAGGAACTTGACATGGATGTCTGCCCGGTCTGCGGTTCCAAGAACCTGACAAAGATCGACCGTATGAACGGCTATCTTTCCTACAGCCGTGTCCATGGCGACACACGTCTGAATGAAGCAAAGATGGCGGAAATTGCAGAGAGAAAATCGATGTAAAATCATTGCGATATTTGTAATACGATAAAAGAACGAAATCCCCTGCGGGAAATCCATTCGGTTTGGATTTTCCGCAGGGGATTTTATAGTTCGGCAATTATTCTTCGATATCGCGGGTGATGTTGCGTACCCAGACGTATTTTTTATAATGAAGATAAACCGCAGGCAGTTTCACGATCTCATCGAGGTTTACGATACAGTAGACAACCATGACCGGCAGCTTCAGCCAGAACGCGGCGAGGAAACCAAGCGGTACGGAAAAGCACCACATCGCGCCGATATTTCCCTGCATATCGAATTTTGCATCGCCGCCGGCACAGAAGATGCCGTCGAGAACGGTGGTGTTGACCGACTGTGCCATCAAGTTCAGACCGCAGAAGAGAAGCATGTACTGCAGATATTCTGCCGCGGTATCGGTAAGCGGAGCGAAGTGGACGATTGCAGGAGAGATCAACATCAGAAGACCGCCGGTCACAACGCCGATGGCAATTGCAAGATGCGTCAGGCGGCCGCCGTATTCGCGTGCTTTCTCGAGTTCATCTGCACCGAGCAGGTTTCCGATCAGAACACCGGCACCGCCGCTCACACCGCGGATCAGGCAGGAGAGGAGGCTCTTTGCAATCGAGGTAATCGAGTTTGCTGCAACAGCATCGCTTCCCATGTGGCCCATGATAACGGAGTACAGAACGTAGCAATTCCCCAGACGAGGGAGGCCGCAAGCACGGGAAGCGTGTAGCGCCAGAAGTCTTCTGAAAGTATTTTCCCTGCGGAAGAGAAGAGGCGGTTCCAGAGAATCCGTACACGCTCCGGTTTCTTTGTCTCGAGATAAGCCCAGATCAGTTCCACAACGCGGGCAGCTACCGTTGCATAAGCTGCTCCGCGGATCCCAAGTGCCGGAGCACCGCAAAGACCGTAGATGAGGATGGCATTTAAAATGATGTTCAGTACAACCGCAGTGGAACTGATGCGGGAGCTGACTGCTGCATGACCGGTGTTTTTCAGCAGGATCAGATAGACCTGCGAAATACCGCAGAGTACGTAGGAGAGTGCAACAGCGCGTAAATACTGGCTTCCGCTTGCAACCAGGGCCGCATCATTTGTAAAGATGCGCATCAGCATTTCGGGACAGAAACCGGCAAGGATGGTAAACAGGCCGGAGAACAGCAGGTTGGTGCGAAGTGCGATCGGAATCACTTTTTCGATCGAAGCGGCATCCTGTTTCCCCCAGTACTGCGCTGCCATAATACCGGCGCCCGCCGCGATGCCTGAGATAAAAAGGCTCAAAACAAACTGCACCTGTCCGGCCAGTGAAACAGCAGACAACGAAGTCTGATCAATCCAGCCCAGCATGATCGCATCCGTTGCGCTGACGAGAGCCAGCATAAAATTCTGGATCGCAATCGGAAGGACGAGGAGTTTTAGTTTCTGGTAAAATTCATCCTTAAAATTCATTCGTGTTTTCATAAAAATTCCCCCAAAGTATAAATAGTAGTTTTTGCTGTATTATAGCGGAAAGAAAATGGGAAAACAATGGCTAAAACAAGCTATTTTCTGGTCAATGTTGACATTCCCTGTATAATATAGAAGAAAAAGAACTTTTCCGGTGCCCGTGTCCGGTACGCCGGAAAGCGGAGAAGAAGTTTGATCAGAAAATCATGTTTCCTTCAGCAGAAACTCCAGGATTTCTGCTATCAGAATAAATATGCCGCAGCGGCTGTCTTTATAAAATCCAGAAATCCATGCAGGAGCTGGAGAAGCTTTTGAAAA
>ENA-OQAN01000113-OQAN01000113.1-human-gut-metagenome-genome-assembly--contig:-NODE-113-length-41610-cov-1.880144_pt1 | contig 41610 bp, 46 predicted proteins | sample MGYA00242735_ERZ504527 | MGnify/ENA primary metagenome ERZ504527 (study PRJEB26092, sample SAMD00036230) | human gut metagenome | host: Homo sapiens | study: EMG produced TPA metagenomics assembly of... | reverse complement strand
TCCTCGTGCTTTAGATAGTCCAAAGCCTTGTTCTTCAAAATTGTCAGTAACAACGGTAAGATATATTTCTCTTCAACAGGCTCGGCCTTCAACTTTTTCCCACAACTTTATTAATGCCTCGGAGGCAATATCTTCTGCTGCCAAATCATTATGAACGTATGATTTGGCAAAGAAAAAAGACTTCTTATAATAAGAGGTATAGATATCATTAAAAGAATTTCCAGGTATTTTGCTCATTTGTATATCGGTTGTGCTTTTCATCCATATTACGATGGTAGAGCAAAGTTAGTAATAAACCTTCGATAAAAACAAAATTATCCTGTTAATTCTTTCTCTTATATGCTATGAGCTTGCCTTATATGCAATCGCCCTCCACCGTCAGACTAAGTGGCAAAGAGGGAAAGTTGCCATAAATATAAAGTTCACGGACAAACACCCCTATACTGTCCGACTGGAAGAAAACTTTCAACTGTAAAGTATCTCCCGGAGCAGCATGATACTTGGAGCATCTCGTTTCCAGACAATCACAAGAAGAAACAATGTAATAAATATGTAAACTGTCACTTCTCGTGTTTTTATAGATAAAAACGCCACCACTAAAAAAGTCGAACAAACAAATCGCTAAGCAATCTTTTTTCATTTATTTCGCCTTATGCGATTCCCCCTGAAAAATCCTTCAAAAGCTTCATCTCTCCCGCAAACCCTTTGCCGGAGGGCGTTCCGGCTGAAAGATCACACCGGGAAAAAGCTTCAGGCCGCGGAAGAATCCTTCAGCTTCACCAGCCGGTACACATTGCCATACTCGGTATGAATGCGTTGTATTCCTAATGCAACCATCATCCTGCCCAACCGATTCGGAGTCACCCCGCGCATGGCTGCCGGATAATGCTTCTGCAAATAATTGAACAAATCCGTCGTGGTATAGGGCTTGGACAGCTCCCCTTCTTGCGGCATCCGGAAACAACGCAAAAACAGTTCCTGCTCGGCAGGCATTTTATAAAAATTCCGATTGCTATGCTGTATCTCCTTCTCTTCCTCTTCCGAGAACCAGTAACGCTCTCCCCCGACTAACTCCGCTTTCAACTGAGCGAACAATTGCACATGATCGGGCGGTGTGCAGTCAATCTTATCATCCACCTCCGCACAAAGAAAACGGCGGCTTCCTGTGGGATCAGTCAGCAGGTCCGTCATATTGGACGTACCGATGAAAGAGGCGATACGAGGCAGATGACTGAATGCCGGACGATGTGCCTGCGGAAAGTCAGTGTGGTCATCTGCATCAGATTCTTCAAAGCAGGCATCTGTCCGGCACGGTACTTATCGAACTCATCCATATTGATCAGTCCGAAAAGCGAAAGTTTCTGTTCACATCCACTCTCGCTCGTCAGGTCGAACTTGTCTATATAATAAGGTGTAAGTTCCTTAGGCATCAAAATCTTGCAAAAAGAAGACTTGCGCTTCCCCTGCTCACGGCTCACCAACATAGGCGCCACCGCATTGGCGCAATCCTGTGCCTGCCCCAGCCATTGGGCAGTAACACCCAGCATCCAACGGTGAAACCCTTTCACCCACATCGGTTTACGCGATATACGCACGGCCAGCGGAGTAACACGATCCACCCCGTCCCATTGAGGCAAGTGTTCATATAATGCAGAAAAGGATGATAGTTTTCCACCTTTCTGGAATGGAGCAAACGGTCACATCCTTATCCCAGCAATTGATGCCGCCGGTACGCGCCTCCAGGCAGAATGTATTCAAATCACGTTGAGCCACTATATCATACTCTTCATCCGGCATCTCTTTTCCACGATACTCCGTCTGTTCGGTGAGAAGGTTATAACGAAAATCATACCGTGCGGTCAAAAAGCACTGCAAGGCCTCCAGCATATTCTCCGGTTTCTTGCGCCCCGATTTGCCAGAAACCGCCTTTTCATCGATAGTTTCTGCCATACCAACTGCCTCGACAGCCGCTGGAAGAACAGTTTCGCCCACCGTTTCCATAGCCATTGAAGGCAACACTCTTTCCGGATTCGCACTTTTTCCCACGCATATCCTCATTTTCATACTCTTTTTGCACCAATTCAGTAATTTTTCCACTAATTTTTTCATCCTTTTTCATTATTTGGGGTTGTGTAATATCACAAAGATAACATACAAAATACTCTTTTACAAGCATTTACTACACACTACTGCAAAAAAGTGACTAAGCGAAAATAACTGGGAAATTATTCGTTTTTATCAAGACTATTTCATACTTTTGCACCGTCAAGTTAATCATTTCACTAGAATGATGAAGTTTCATCACTTGAGTGATACAACTTCATCACTTTAGTGATATAATTTCATCACTTAAGTGAAATGATTAACTTGAAAGGAAGTTGCAGCAAACTCTTCCGTACAAGAAAGCATAAAACAACCGGATAAAAACAAATAAGCGAATGGCTATCAAATTTGAATTTTATGAATCACCCAATACGATAGGTACGCGCAAGAAGCGCTATCACGCCCGTGTAGTAAACTGGCAGCGCATCAACACCGACTATCTGGCACGGGAAATACAGTACGGCTCCTCGCTCACCGTGGCGGACATCAAGGCAACCATCATCTCGCTCAGCGAGAAACTGGCCTATTACTTGAAAGACGGCGCCCGGGTGCACATCGAAGGGATAGGGTATTTCCATATATCGCTTACCTGCCCCGAGACACGGACACCAAGCTCCACACGTGCCAACAAGGTGAAATTCAAATCGGTGACATTCCGTGCGGACAAATACCTGAAGCATCAGTTGAGCGACGTTAAGACCGAGCGTTCGAAATACAAGCCGCACTCCATGCCGGTGACAAAAGAGAGTATAGACGAGGCATTGACGGAATACTTCCTGACAAACAGCGTGCTGACACGCCGGAAGTTTGAATCGTTATGTGGACTGACACGTGCCACCGCAGGACGTTATATCGCCCAACTGGCGAAAGACAAAAAACTGCACAATATCTCCATTCCACGTAACCCCATCTATGAACCGATGCCGGGATTCTACGGAAAAGAGAAACTGCCCGAACCGAAGAACGAAACGGAAAACGTATCGGCAACAAACGACACGGACCTGACAATAAAGTAAATATACAACGAAACAATATAATAGAAAACTTCTACAAACGAAGCTCAAACCAATAAAGAGCTGAAACTTCTACACTAGGCTGAAGGAATTCCGGGAGGAAATCCTTCAGCCGCTTTTCTTTATTGACGAACGTTTGCGAAGAGGCTGAAGGATTTGAAGGAAAAAACTGGGAAAAACTTCGGGAGAGGTACTTTTCAGCCCACCAGCCATACCAGCATGGGCAAATAATCCTTTAAGGAAACACGAAGCAGCTTCAATGCCTGCTGGATGCGGTAAGCCACCGTCTGTGGTGACACATCCAGCACTTCGGCAATTTCTTTATAACTCAGTTCCTTAAAGCGATGCATCACAAAAGCCTCCCGATAACTGTCGGGCAGAGCAGCCATCGCCTCCTTTATTTTCCGGTCCAATTCCTCAAAACGAGCATAGTCCACTTCACACAATGCCGCCTGTGTCCTCTCATAAAAGGCAGCTTCAGCTTGGTTTTCACCTGTTCCCGCGTCAAGTGGTTCAAGACCCTCCGATAGGTCATTTTGAACAAATACTGATTCAATGAAGACTCGATTATCAAATCCCCACGATTCTCCCATAGCCATAACATTACCTCCTGAACAATCTCTTCGGCATCTTCCAACGATACCAACCGGTGGGCATAGGCACACAGCATAGGATAGTATCTTCTGAATAAATGGTCAAAAGCATTACCATCCCCCTGTCGGAGAGCATTAAGCAAAGACAAGTCTTCGACGGTATGATTCATAGTATAATAACTGTTTTCCTTGCGCACAAAGATAACGGTTTTTATCGGAAAAAATTTTTTTTGAAAAAAAAGCATTTTTCGTTTAGATACCTTTCATTCTCGCTTGTCTTAATAATATAAAGGAAGAAATTAAAGCATAATTTATGGAAAACCATACCGATATAGAAACTTTGTTAACTAAATATTTCGAAGGGAAAACCACTCCTCCGGAAAATGAACAGATAGAAGCATGGCTGAATGCCGACGAGGAACATTTACATATAGCCAGGCAGCTGAATACGCTCTATCTGGCTGTAGACACACAGCATATCACAAAGAAAATAGATACGGAAAAAGCGTTAGATAAGGTAAAAAGCAAAACAAAAGTTAGAAACCTGTCCTGGTGGGGATGGACACAACGCATTGCGGCCATCCTGTCCGTTCCCCTCCTGATAGGTGTATTGGCTCTGTATCCGGGCAGACGGCAGCCGGTAGTCACCGCTCAGATGGTGGAAATAAAAACCAATGCAGGCATGACTACCTCCGTCCTGTTACCGGACAGCACGGTAGTTCACCTCAATTCGGAATCCTCCCTCCGCTATCCCACCTTTTTCGCCGGCGATGTACGCCAAGTGGAGTTAAACGGTGAAGCTTATTTCGATGTGACCCATCATCCCCGGAAACGATTCATCGTCTCCACCCCTCATCATTCTCAGGTGGAGGTGTACGGAACAAGTTTCAATGTGGAAGCATACGGTAATGAAACTCCCATTTCCACCACGCTTATCAAAGGCAGCGTAGGTTTATTTATAAGAATAACAAAGGAAAATTTCAAAAGAGTATGCTCTCCCCCAGACAGAAGTTAGTTTATTCCCCACAAACCGGGGATATCAAGTGCTACGTCACTTCGGGCGAATCGGAGATTTCATGGAAAGACGGCAAGCTCATCTTTAATGACACTCCGCTGGATGAAGTGCTGCACATGCTTGGCAAGCGGTTCAATGTGGAATTCGTATTATCCAACAAAGAACTAAAAGGCTGTTCGTTCACAGGAACATTCACCCATCAGCGTCTGGAGCGTATTATGGAATATTTCCGGATTTCTTCCCGTATACGATGGCGGTACATTGACAGTGCAGATATAAAGACGGAAAAGCTGAAAATAGAAGTGTACTAATATACGTTTAACCCTTAATTTAAATACTAGAAAAATGAACAGACAACAGGCTCCCTAAACAAAAAACATACGGGAGGATATTGGCGTATCACCCCGTATGAAAAATCATCTTTCTATGCTTGTTTGGCGACAAGCAAAGACAACATTTTATTAACTTTATCTCAATTACAAAATTATGAAAAATTATTTTAGCGTCCAATTATTATGGATGATAAAGTCGTGTAGGTTAATCTTAAATAAAACTCCATTACCTATGAAACTAAGTGTACTCTTTTTAATCTGTTCGTTAAGTATGACTTATGCGGCAGAGTCGTATGCGCAAAAGACCATGATCAGTCTTGAAGTACGTAATGAAACAGTTGGCACTGTGTTGGAAAAGCTGAAAAAAGAATCGGGGTTTGATTTCTTCTTCAACAATAAACACGTAGATCTGAAACGTATTGTATCAGTTTCGGCAAACAACAATAATATATTCAAGATACTAGACCAGATCTTCGCAGGACGAATGTGAAGTATTCAGTGCTTGAAAAGAAAATTATTCTTTCTACTGAGATTGTGCAAGGAATACAGCAAGGACAAATTAAGGTGACAGGTATTGTAAAAGATGCGAATGGCGAACCGATAATCGGTGCCAATGTCATCGTAAAAGCCAGTCAACAGGTACAATCACAGATATAGACGGGCGGTTCGTTCTGGATACTCCAAAAGATGCCATTTTACAGATTACTTATATCGGGTATGTTTCTCAAGAAGTGAAAGTTTCCGGAAAGAAAGAACTTAATATAATATTGAAAGAAGATACAGAAACTCTTGACGAAGTGGTGGTAGTAGGCTATGGTACGATGAAAAAAAGAGACATTACAGGATCTGTCAGCTCCGTCAATACTTCCGTCTCACTGCTGGATCTACTCCATCCGCAGCCGATGCTTTACAGGTAGAATAGCTGGTGTAAACATCCAGAAGAATGCCGGACGTCCGGGAGGGAGTTATAGTATTCAGATCAGAGGTGTCAGTTCCATTAAGAATAAAAATAGTGGTCCTTTATATGTCATTGATGGTATTCCTACTTCTGAAGGAATGAACGACTTAAACCCCAGTGATATTGAAACTATAGATGTATTGAAAGATGCTTCAGCTACGGCTATATATGGTTCCCGTGGCGCTAATGGTGTAGTAATTGTAACAACCAAGAGAGGAGAAAAGGCAAAGTATCCATCAGTATGAAGGAAATGTAGGTTTTAAAGAAGCCAGTCATTTACCTGAGATGATGGAAGGAGATGAATACGTAAAATTTCGTACCGATTTATACCATCAGTTAGGCCGGAGCACGGATCGTAGCAATGCTGAATTCTTTACTCCGGAAGAATGGAACAGAATAGATCATGGTATTTATACAGACTGGGTTGATTTAGTATTACGTAAAGGCTTCCAAACCAGCAATACCATTACAGCTTCAGGCGGCGATGATAAAGGAACTTTCTCTATCGGTTTGGGACAATTAAAAGAAAACGGAACAATTGAAGGGCAGGATTATGATCGATATAATATGCATCTGAATATCAACCGGAAATTTACAGATAAATGGGAAGCAGGAGGAAGTTTGTATTTCACTTACAGCATTCAAAATGAAGGGAGTTATGAAACATTGCGTTCCGCCTTCCGGTTACCTTCCGTAGCGGCTCCATACGATGACGAAGGAAACATGTTATTTCGCGTATTCCGTAATGATGCCGTAACTAATCCCCTTTATGAAAGTACAGAAGATGGTGAATGGCGTGAAAAAAAACGATTCCGCGCTTTCGGTAATATCTACCTGAAATTCGAACCCATCAAAGGATTGAACTTCCGCACTCAATTCTCGCCACAAATGTTGAACAAACGCAATGGAGAATATTATGGTATGTGGTGCAAGAATGGAGGAGCTGGAAAAACCGACAATACAAGTGCCGTATATGAAACCAACAACCATTGGGGATATGTATGGGACAATCAAGCGACTTATGACAAACGTTTCGGAAAACATAGTCTGAATGTAAACCTTGTCCAAAGCATTCAATACCAACAATGGGAATCCTCTTATCAAAAAGCAAGAAACTTACCTTATAATAGTAAGTGGTATAACTTGGACGCAGTTGCATCAACCGATATTCAAGCATCACAAACAGACTATCAGCAGACTAGTCTTGCCTCATTTTTAGGTCGTATTCAATATTCATTTATGGATAAATATCTTTTCACTGTTTCGGGACGTTATGACGGCTCATCCAGATTGGCCGATGGTAATAAATGGGCATTTTTCCCCTCAGCCGCATTTGCATGGATGTTGGGTGAAGAGGAATTTATAAAGAAAGTGGATTTCATCAGTAGTTTAAAGTTGCGTCTTAGCTATGGTGTTACGGGCAACGATGCTGTTAGTATTTATGGGACACAGTCTAATGTGTCAAATAGGAATTACGATTTTGGAGGTGATGTTTCAACTTCTTATTATAAAAACGGTCTTGCTAATAGTAAATTAACTTGGGAACGGACACAGGAATTCAACATCGGTTTAGATTTTGGTTTCTTCAGAAACCGTATTAATGGTTCATTGGACGTATATCAACGCACCTCTAAAGATCTGATTATGGAACGCCAGTTACCTAGCACCACAGGATGGACTTCTGTTTGGGACAATATTGGAAAGGTGAGAAATACAGGGCTTGAGTTATCTATAAATACAATAAATGTCCAAACAAGTGATTTTTCCTGGCAGACAAATATAATTTTTGATACCAATAAAAATGAAATCCTTGAATTGTACGGAGGGAAAAAAGATGATATCGGTAACAAATGGTTTATTGGAGAGGCTATCAATGTAAATTATGACTATGAATTTGATGGAATATGGCAGACATCCGAAGCCGATAAAGCAGCCATATATGGCCAGACACCGGGACAAGTAAAGGTGAAAGATCAAAATCATGATAATGTCATTGATGCAAAAGATAAAGTGATTCTAGGGCAACAGCTACCCAAATGGACAGGAAGTATCACCAATACATTTACTTATAAAAACTGGGATTTGGCTTTCAATGTATATACCCGTCAAGGTGCCCAGTTAAACAGTACATTTGTTTCTTCGTTTATGGCATATGATGGTAATTACAACCAAGCTAAAGTTGATTATTGGACTGAAACCAATCCGACAAATAAATACCCTCAACCAGGAAATAAAGGAAAATATTTTTCTTCCATGTGCTATCAAGATGTATCTTTCGTAAGAGTAGGATATATCACACTAGGATATACTTTCCCCATGTCGCTGCTGAAACCTATAGGAATTAAAAGGCTGAAAATTATATGCTACAGCCAACAATCCATTCCTTTTCACTTCTTTCAAAGGATTTGATCCAGAATGGGCAACTCAAAATACGTGGGGAGAAGCTACAAGTACAAGAACTTTTTTATTTGGTGTAAAACTTGCATTCTAAAAAAACAACAATATGAAAACAAAAATAAAATTATCTGCTCTACTATTCATCGCTTCTATAACTGTATCTTGTGACAACTTTCTAGAAGAAAAGAACCAGAGCAATATAACTGCAGAAAATTATTTCGTAACAGCTGACGGATACCGTTCTTTAGTAAACGCTGCTTATTCTACTTTAAGAACAGTTTGGGGAGACGAGCCTTGGTTGTATTGTCTAGGTACAGATATATTTACTCGCGGTGAAAGTGAATTAATTGGAGGTAGTTACGGAGGACGAGACACCCAAAGCCGCCAACTGAACGAATATGCAGAATTGGATGCCGAAAACCCTTGTGTAAAAGACCATTATGCAGACTTATATTATTCCATACAAGCATGTAATACAGCTCTAGCCCGAGCAAACGCAGTAAACGGAATTTCAGAAACAGAAATAGTTCAATCAAATGCCGAAGTAAGATTCCTTCGTGCTTATTATTATTTTCTTTTAGTTGAACAGTTCGGTGACGTACCTTTGGTTGAGGATGAAATTACATCAGCCATTACACACTTTGACCGCATTCCCGAGGCTGATATATATAAATACATCATCAATGAGCTAAGTGTAGTAGTCAGTAAGCTTCCGATTAAAGCTGCTGAGTTTGGCCGTGCCACTCAAGGAGCATGCAAAAAACTTATTAAGCCTGGTTTATTTAACTCGAGGTTATAAAAGCTATGCTGATTCCGATGATTTCACTAAAGCTGCATCACTAGCGGACGAAGTAATCAATAGTGGAGAATATCGTCTTCTCCCTTCCTTCCAGGAAGTATTCAAAGAAGGTAATGAAATAAATGACGAAATTATCTTTTCAGTTCAATATGATGCCAAATCTTTAGGTGGAGATATTAATAATGGAAGCGGTCAGAATGCGATGTTCGGATGGGAACTATGGAGCAAAATTCCTAGTGGTTTCGAAATATACAATACAACCTATAACTGGCATAAACCGCAATTTACGCCCACACAATTTCTCTATTCACTCTACAATACAGACTCTGACTCACGCTATGATGTTACTTTTTTAAGTGAATATTATGCAACAAAAGATGATGGAAAAGTAAAAGCTGGCGATTTAAGAGTCTATTTTCCACATTATGACAAAGAATTTACAGTGAACGATTCTTTAGCCATCATGCTGAACATCCCAATGCTATCATCATAACCAAAGAACTTTGGAAACAGGATATTGAAAATATAGGTGGTAGCGGAATTTTCCCCATGATATGGAAGTTTTTTGATTCAACAGCTCCTTGGCCATCCAACAATCAATCCTATTCAGGCACACGGGACATCTTCCTATTCCGGCTAGCAGAAACGTATTTGATTGCTTCAGAAGCCTATTTGCAGGCAGGTGATAAATCAAAAGCTGCCGAACGCCTTAACGCTGTACGCAAAAGAGCTGCCATCCCCGGTCACGAAAAAGATATGATCATAAATGAAGTAGATATTGATATAAATACGATTCTGGATGAACGTGCACGTGAACTAGCTGGTGAATACAAGCGTTGGCCTGATTTAAAACGTACCAATACACTTATTGAACGTACATTAAAACATAATAATCTAGCAAAGAAAACAAACAAAATGGATAACCATATTTTATTAAGACCAATTCCACAAACTGTTATTGATCAAGATTCGGAAGGAATAGAGCAAAATGCAGGCTATTGATAGGATTATTAATAAATAAATTTATACACAAAAGGCATATCAAAACATATTGATAAAATTTCAGAGCATACAATATTTTTGATATGCCCTTTTTAAGTATCAGAAAAAGACCAATCAAGGAAAGTTGTTGTTGGAAAATTAATAATTTAAAACAGAATATGCGACATACAATCATACATCTATTATTATTAATGATAGTAGTAAAGGCCAACGGTTTTGAACTGAAAAGTGGGTACACAATTCATATAGCTTGTGATACAACAGAAATGGAACCGGTAGTAAAATCAGCACTTAAAATGCTAGTAAATGATTTCCAAGCAGTATTGTCATCGGATGTCTGTATAGGAAAAGAAGGTAATATTATTATTAATAAAGACACCACCCTGTTAGATAAACGTAAAGAAGCTTTCCAACTTAAAGTTTCGGATGACCAACTTTATGTAACGGGAAGTGATGCACATGGCGTCGCATATGGAATACTGGAAATTTCCCGGCTGATAGGCGTGTCACCTTGGGAATGGTGGGCTGATGTTATGCCTCTAAAACGATCATCCTTTCGCTTGCAAACGCTACGTAATCTGCAAGCTCCTTCCGTAGAATTTCGCGGTATCTTTATCAATGATGAAGATTGGGGATTAATGCCATGGTCAAGCCTACACTACGAACCTTGGCACAAACCCGGTCGTATTGGTCCCAAGACCAATGCGCGCATTTTCGAATTAATGTTACGCTTACGTGCAAATACCTATTGGCCTGCCATGCATGAATGTACGCAACCTTTTTTCTTAACACAAGGAAATCGTGAAGTAGCTGAACAATACGGTATCTACATTGGAGGTTCACACTGCGAACCAATGGCTTCAAGCACAGCCGGTGAATGGAGAAAACGAGGAAAAGGAGAATACGATTATGTGAACAACAGCAAAAATGTTTATGAATTTTGGGAACAAAGAGTAAAGGAAGTGGCAAACCAACCCATACTTTATACTATAGGTATGCGTGGAGTACACGACGGAGCTATGAATGGTGCAAAAACGATAAAGGAACAGAAAGCCGTGTTGCAACATGTATTTGCTGTACCAACGTCATTTACTACAACAATATGTTAACCAAGACGTAACAAAAGTTCCACAAGTCTTTATTCCTTATAAAGAAGTTATGGATATATATGACGCAGGACTTGAAGTTCCTGAAGATGTATGCTTGATGTGGTGCGATGACAACTATGGATATATTCATCATTTTCCTACGGATGAAGAACGTCAGCGGAAAGGAGGAAACGGTGTGTATTACCACATATCTTATTGGGGACGCCCACATGATTATCTATGGTTGGGTACTTTCTCACCCGCACTACTCTATCAACAAATGACGACCGCCTATGATAGTGGCATACAAAAATTATGGGTATTGAATGTAGGTGACATCAAGCCTGCTGAATATCAGATAGAATTATTCATGGATATGGCTTGGGACATTCACTCCGTCAGAAAACAGGGTATCACAAAGCATCTCAGCCATTTCCTACAAAGAGAATTCGGTAACCAGTTGGGCAAACGTCTTTTACCTCTGATGAAAGAACATTATCGATTAGCATATATCCGCAAGCCGGAATTCATGGGAAATACTCGTGAAGAAGAGTATCACACCAACGATTATCGTATTATAAAAGATATGCCATGGAGCGAAAAATATAATTGACACACGTTTAGCGGCCTATCAAAATTGGAAGATGAGGTAGAAACTTGCTTTAATAAAGTTATTCCGGAACGTCAAGACGCCTATTTCCAATTAGTCAAATACCCTTTGCAGGCATCAGCGGAAATGAATAAAAAAATACTTTATGCTCAAAAAGCTCGCCACGGGCTGGAATCATGGTCAAAAAAGTGATGCAGCATTTGATAGTATTGCTTCACTAACACGTATCTATAATATAGGTTTCCATAATAATAGTAAATGGCATAGAATGATGGATTTTCAACCTAGGCGTTTACCAGTATTTGAACCTGTAGATCATAAAGCTGCGACTTCTCCTATAATAAAAGAACGCAAGTACATTGCCAAATGGAATGGAGCAGACTGCACAAATGGGGATTACTCCCCCTGTGAAGGCCTCGGTTATGAAGAAAAAGCCATAACCATCCCGAAAAATAAGAGTGTAAACTATACATTTGACGCAATAAATACTGATTCTGTAGAGATTGAAGTACATTTACTTCCTTGTCATCCTATTGAAGGAAAGTCAATTCGCATTGCGCTTTCACTTGACGGGCAGCAGATTCCTGCAAGTAATTACGAAACATATGGGCGAAGTGAAATATGGAAAGAAAATGTATTAAGAAACAAAGCAATCTTACATTTCACCCTCCCACTTTCCCAAAATGAGAAACATTGTCTTCAAGTAAAAGCAATAGATAAAGGAGTCATTCTTGACCAACTATTTGTTTTTCCAAAAACACAATGATCCTCAAAAAAATTATGAATATCTCTTTTTCTATTTATCACTTATAAACAAACAGATTGAAGATATGGTTTTTTGTACAAAAACACAGGAATTGAAATCAAAATCCATTTGTTCTCTATTTTGATATTACGATCTTTGCATAATAATAAAAATAGATAGCGTAAAGATTCCAACCTATAATTTTTATATTAATGTTCAAGATAGAACATTAGTGCATTATTGAATAAATAAAATATGAATATACAATAAGAACATGATGAAATATTTACTATTCTTGTTGTTCCTCTTATTGAAAGCAGGAGCAGCTACAGCTCAAAACAATTTAGTAGTCAACGGTATTCCATGGTTTGATGACAAGGGAAATATTGTCAATGCACATGGCGCTTGTATTGTGGAAGAAAATGGAAGATATTATCTTTTCGGAGAATGGAAATCGGACAAAAGTAACGCTTTCCCCGGCTTCTCATGTTATTCTTCGGATGACCTTGTAAACTGGAAATTCGAGAACATTGTCCTTAGAGTCCAACCCGAAGGCATCCTCGGTCCCAATCGCGTAGGTGAGCGTGTAAAAGTGATGAAATGCCCTAAGACGGGCGAGTATATCATGCTGATGCATGCCGATGATATGGGATACAAGGACCCTTATATCGGTTTAGCCACCTGCAAAACGATTGCAGGTGACTATCAGTTGCAGGGACCGTTACTCTATAAGGGACAACCTGTAAAACGCTGGGATATGGGAACCTTTCAGGACACCGATGGAAAAGGATATTTACTGATTCATCATGGCCCTGTTTATCGGTTAAGCGATGATTACCGTTCGATAGAGGCTGAAGTGGCCACATTAAAGGCATGGGCGAATCACCGGCCATGTTCAAAAAGAACGGTGTCTATTTCATGCTTACCTCAAACCTGACCAGTTGGGAGAAAAATGACAACTTCTATTTTACGGCTCCCCAGATAGAAGGTCCTTGGACGAAACAAGGGCTGTTCTGCCCGGAAGGCAAGCTGACCTACAATTCGCAAAGTACATTTGTATTCCCGTTGAAATGCGGTAATGATACCATACCTATGTTTATGGGGGATCGTTGGTCTTATCCGCATCAGGCCTCAGCCGCCACTTATGTATGGATGCCTTTACAAGTGGATGGAACAAAAATATCCATCCCTGAATATTGGCAAGCATGGGACATCAGGAAGCTAAAACCGGCAGACGCTCTGAACAAAGGGAAAAAGTTGTACGGGGCATGGAAGTCCAATCAAAAAGGAGACGTGTTGGAGATAGCGTTCAAAGGAACTCATGCCGCTATTGTTGGAGAAACAAACCCTCATGCGGATATGCCAAAGTAAGTGTATTAAATGCCGAGAAAGATACTGTATATTCTTCATTGGTAGATTTCTACAGCAAGTATCCGGAAAAAGCAATTCGAATTATAACACCGAAAATGTCGAAGGCAAATTATACCTTACAGGTTGAAGTAACAGGAATACGACCGGTATGGACAGACAAGACTAAAACAATCTATGGAAGTGACGACACTTTCGTAACGATAGACAATGTCTATCACTTTTGAGCTATTCCATATCTTATGCAAAAGGGCTGAGACACAGAATTAACCATGCAAAAGACAGAAGAAATGTAACACTGGAAAATTTGAAGTATAATAATTGCTAATATATTAAATAACGATGAGAAATATTATAATAACGCGCAGTTTCATATTTCTAAACAGAAAAATAAAAAGATTACTTTTACTGTTAGTTACTATTTTTTTGTGTGCAAGAATGATGGGAGAAACGATTATTCCGGATTCCATTTCCAATCCCATTCGCACGGGATTCCATCCAGATCCTTCCATCTGCCGGGTAGGAGAAGATATTATTTAGTCACTTCATCATTCACATGGTTTCCCGGACTTCCTATTTATCACAGCCGTGACCTGACTAACTGGTCGCTTATCGGTCATGCATTAACCAATCCCAAGGCTATCGACTTTAACGGTATGACGGATAATGACGGCATCTGGCCCCCACTTTGCGTTATCATAATGGAACATTCTATCTTATCACCACAGCTCATGGCTGTGGTGGCAATTTTTACATGACAGCCAAGAATCCGGCCGTCCCTGGTCGGATCCGGTGTGGCTGAAAGATGCTCCCGGCATTGACCCTTCTCTTTTTTTGATGAGGACGGACGCTGTTATTATACAGGCAATCGCTGGGATTTTAAGAGCGCATGGCCTGCCCAGTGTGCTGTATGGATGCAGGAGCTGGACCTCCAAAAAAGATGTCTGGTCGGAGAACGAAAAACATTGGCCTATGGCCATGCGGCTAATGCAAAATACGCCGAAGGACCTCATTTATACAAAATAAAGGACCACTATCTATTGTTGATGGCTGAAGGAGGATCGGATTATAACCATGCTGTTACCGCCCTCACTGCTAAATCCCTCTGGGGACCGTATGTACCTTGTACCGTCAATCCCGTATTGACACACCGCCATCTTGGCAAGGATTACCCTGTGCAGTCTCTCGGACATGCCGATCTGGTACAGACACCGACCGGAGATTGGTATGCTGTGTTTCTCGGTAAACGAATTGTGGAAGGAGGACTGGTGCCTTTAGGACGCGAAACCTTTCTTTGTGAGGTGAGTTTTCAAAACGGTGAACCTATCTTCAATCCCGGCATTGGTGTTATCGGAAACCGGTTGAAATGTCCACCTTTACCATGGACGCCGGTGTCGAAGACAGATAAACAGAATGATTTTGAAAGTTCTGCTTTATCACTGGAATGGGCTACAATGCGTATCCCTGAGCAACCTTTCCATCATTTTGCCGATGGCAACTTGTTTTTGTCTCTCCGACCTGAGATGGCAGACAGTCTGGTATGTCCCTCCATGCTTCTGCGCCGTGTACATTCTCATAATTTTTCTGCCACCACGACAATGAGTTTCTCCACCCGTCGGGTGAACGAATGGGCGGGCTTGGTTCTGTATCGTACAGCTAAAGGCTATTATTCATTACTGAAGGGAAAGAATGAAATCCGTTTGACAAAAGTACTTCTAGGCAAAAAAACAATAATTGCGACACTGCCTTGGAAGGAAAAATCTGTCATATTACGCTTGGTAGCCAAAGGAGCTACATTAACATTCTATGCCGGTTTGTCAAATGATATGCTTTATCAAGTGGGAGAGGTACAAAGTGTAGATGCTGTGTCGGATAATAAGGTCAACCGCTTTAATGGTACGGGAGTCGGAATATATGCGACAAGTAATGGAAAACAATCGATAAATAAAGCATCATACCAATGGTTTGAATATAAGGAAGAGAATTAGTCTTAAAACAAGAAAAAATTACTATTGAACCTATTTCTTACAATTAAAAGACATATTCAGATATCATACAAAATTAGTTCTAGAGATACACAAGAGAAATACATAATGATTATCTTTGCAAACGAATATTATGGGATTAATCCACATTTAGGTAACACCATATATCTTGGAAGAGCACATAGAAAATATAGAACGACACTTGATTCATGACTTAAAACAAGGATCGCATAAGGCATTTGACAAAATTTATCAAATGTACTCCAAACGCCTGTATGCTTATAGTTTACAATTTACCAAATCTTCCGAAGAATCAGAGGAAATCGTACAAGAAGTTTTTGTAAAACTGTGGTCTAACCGTATAAATATAAGACAAGATGAAACATTACGTTCTCTACTTTTTATTATGGCTAAACACCGTCTCATCAATGCATACCGTCAGAAAATAAACCATCCCATATATGAAGAATACATTTATCATATAGATACCCTGTCAACCGAGGACACTCATTACAAGCTGGAATATAATGAATTCCTATTCAGATTCCTCAAAACAATAGAAAAAGCTCCCAGACACTCAGCAAAAAGTAATTCGTCTATCCCGGTTCAAACAGTTATCCAATAAAGAAATAGCAGAAAAACTTTCTTTAAGCGAACAAACCGTAAAAAACCAGCTTTCACTAGGACTTAAGACCCTAAAGGAGAAATTAAACAAAATATGGTTACTTCTAATGTTACTTTTTATTAATTAGAAAATAAAATTCGGTACTATCAACATAAATGGATGTCATAAATAGAAAAAAATAAATGAAGAAACTTGAAACCAAATATAGGAATGACGAACTATCCCCGGCGGAGTTACAGGAACTCAGAAATAGAATTAAATCCATGTCGGACTATGAAATAGGGGAAGAAATGTATCAAACTTGGATGAATGAAAAAATTGATGTCACTTCCGTTCCCGACAAACAAATAGACAAAATAAAGGCACAGATCGAAAATTCCATAAAAGAAGAAAAAAGCAATGGCTTCGATTTTAGTCGTATAATCCAGATTGCCGCTACTATATTATTGCCTGTATTCATTATACTTTCCGGCTATCTGTATTATGAGAACAGACAAATTGCCACCAAAGAAATGATTGTCTGTACAGCTCGAGGAGAACGGGCAAGTGTCACTCTTCCGGACGGCACCGCTGTTTCTCTGAATTCAGAATCCAGGTTAGCATACTTCCCCCAAACCTATAACAAAAAAGAAAGGAAAATCAGCTTTGATGGAGAAGGTTATTTTCAGATCGATAAAAACAAGGAAGTACCTTTTATCATAGATGCCCAAGGACTACAAGTAAAGGTACTGGGAACTACTTTTAATCTTTTAGTACGAAAGGATCATAAAACAGCCGAACTGGCCCTAGAGGAAGGAAGCGTATGGCTTGGTGCAACTCAAAGTCATAAGAATGTAATCCTTCACCCGAAACAAAAGGCAATATTAGACCAATCAACAGGTAATATTTTCATCATTGCAGAAGAGGACACCCAAAAAATATCAGCATGGAGACATGGCAACATGATATTCAGAAATACTAAATTCTCTGAAGTCATCCATACTATTGAACAAAGCTATAATGTTCGAATCAACATCACCTGTAAAAACTGTCCCACCGACACTTTTACCGGTACACTACCTCTTACCAATTTAAACGAAGTGCTGGAAGTAATTGAAAAGTCCTATCATCTTAAGGCGCAAATCAAAGGCAAAGAAATTATTTTGACTGACATTTGAATCAAATCCAATCAATATCAAAACCGACTTTCTTTCTAAATTGAGAGAAAGCGGCTTCGTTTTGTATGCTTTATAACATATCTTATCTTCGGTACTTCTATAAAAATACATTGTCTTTACTTACGACAATGCCCACAGGCCTAACATTAATCTAAAATTTACTATCGTATGAAAAACAAACACGCACAACTGAAGTTGTTCACTTTGTTTTCGTTATTGCTTCTTTTCTGTACATTCGAATCTATGGCACAGGAAAAACTAATAACGATAAACGTAAAAAATGTATCATTAAAAGAGATCTTTAACATTATCGAGAATCAAACGCCCTATCGTTTTTCTTATCGTAGTGTTGTTCTAGATGCTGACCGAAATATTTCGATATCAGCGGAAAATATTTCGGTCACTACCGTTCTGAATCAAGCTTTAAAAGACAGAAATCTAGAATATAGTATTGTTTCACCTAAAACAATCGTTATTTCGGACAAGCAAACCGGCAATGTAAAATCATCTGAAACAAAAAAAATATCCGGCATCATTAAAGATGTGAATGGCGAACCGATTATAGGTGCTAACGTAAAAATTAAAGGACAATCTATAGGCACGATTACAGATATAGACGGACGGTTTGTACTAGATGCCTCAACCGATGCGACATTGCAAATTTCCTACATTGGATATGCCTCACTGGAAATGAACACCGGAAATAAAAAAGAACTAAATATTGTTTTAAAAGAAGATACTGAAACTTTAGAAGAAGTAGTAGTGGTCGGATACGGTGTACAAAAAAAGGCCAACCTGACAGGAGCAGTAAGCAGTGTAAAAATGGATGAAATATTGGGGGATCGGCCTGTTACTTCGGTAAGTAATGTACTGATGGGAGCAATGCCGGGATTGCAAGTAACAGGTACATCAGGCAACCCGGTGCTGAAATGTCTTTCAATATCCGGGGAGTAAACAGCATCAATGAAGGTGCCCCGCTCGTATTAGTTGACAATGTAGAGATGGACATAAATATGCTGGATCCTAATGATATTGAATCTATCTCTGTATTGAAAGATGCCGCATCATCGGCTATTTACGGTGCACGCGCTGCATTCGGAGTTATCCTAGTCACCACTAAAAAGGGAATGAAAGACACTCGCTTCTCTATCAACTACTCTAATAACTTCTCATTCAGTAAGCCTAGTAATTTACCCCACAAAGCAACTCCGTTACAAACAGTACAAGCTTATAAAGATATGGGAACAGTATCATATCAAACAGGACAAAATGTAGATACCTGGTTGGAGTTATTGAAAGAATATGATACTAATTCAGGCAATTATCCTGACGGTTATGCCGTAGTAGACGGACTTCGATACAGTTTACAAGAAACGGATCTCTTAAACGATATGATGGAAACAGGTTTTCAACAAACACATAATATTTCTGTTGGAGGAGGTAATAAATCAATATCTTACAGAATGTCAGCTGGGATGGTGGATCAAAACGGAATTCTTGTTACAGATAAAGACTCATACAAACGTTATAATATATCATCTTACATCCGTTCCGATATTCATTCCTGGATTACTCCGGAATTAGACATCAAATATGCGAATTCACATTCAGAACTTCCCTATACTTCAGCTTCTTATGGTATTTGGGGAGCAGCAGTAGCCTTTCCATCTTATTTTCCATTAGGTAATATGGAACTAGACGGTGAAATCTTGCCTATCAATACTCCTCATAATTTCATTAATCTGTCAGCACCTAAAGAAAATGACAGAAACGACTTACGCATCTTTGGCAAGCTGACTATTACTCCGTTCAAAGATCTGAAAATAATCGGTGAATATACATTTAATAGAAAGACTAGAGAAATCACAACTTTCGATAAGAAATTTAATTATGCTCACGGAGCTAACTTCCGCAAGGAACAGTCTGTTTCAAATTCGAAATATGAAATAGAAAATCGGGCGACCAATTATAATGCTTTTAATGTATATGCCAATTACAACAAAACATTAGGTAAACATGACATTGGAATTATGGCTGGTTTCAATCAGGAAAGCAATGCCTATAAGATGATGAAAGCGTCACGCACAGATATGATTAACGAAGATTTACCCTCATTATCACAAGCTACAGGAGATTATAAAAACAGTGATGAATTTGAGGAATACCATGTCAGAGGAGTATTCTATAGGATAAATTACTCTTATGCCGGTAAATATTTACTCGAAACAAACGGGCGTTATGATGGTTCTTCGAAATTCCCTAAAGAAAATCGTTTCGGCTTCTTTCCTTCTGTTTCCATAGGCTGGCGTGTCAGTGAAGAGCAATTTATGGAATGGAGTAAAGTTTTTCTTTCTAACTTAAAATTGAGAGGTTCTTATGGTAATATCGGTAATCAAAGTATAGAACCTTATGCTTTTATTCCTGGCATGGATTCTCCATTGGCTAATTGGGTTGTAAACGGACAAGCTACTACAACATTGGCCCCTCCAGCTCTAGTCAGCAATAGTTTCACTTGGGAAAAAGTTAGTACTTTGGATTTCGGGTTTGACCTAGGCTGTTTAATAACCGCCTAAATGTTGTATTTGATTGGTACCAACGGGATACAAAAGGAATGTTGGCTCCAGGTATGGAACTTCCAGGAGTATTGGGTGCCAAAGCCCCATTACAAAACTCTGCCGATTTACGCGCCAAAGGTTGGGAAATATCCTTGGATTGGAATGACCGTATCGGCAATGTGCAATATTATTTAGGTTTTAACCTATATGACTCGCGTACGAAATCACAAAATACGACAATGAGGTAGGCTTACTAGGAAAAGATTCGGATGGCAATCTGATTTACCGAAAAGGAATGGAATTAGGTGAAATATGGGGGTATACTACAGACCGCTTATATACTACCGAAGATTTTGACAGTCAAGGAAAGTTAAAAAACAATATTCCCAAAATGGAAGGTTATAATCCCAATCCGGGAGATATACTTTATGTGGATTTTGATGGAAATGGTATTATAAACAATGGTAAAAACACGTCAAACGAACCAGGCGATACTCATATTATCGGTAATGATACTCGCAGATATCAGTACGGAATTCGTGGTGGCGCAGCATGGAAAGGTATTTCATTGTCATTTATTTTACAAGGAGTCGGCAAACGGGATCTTTGGCTTATGAATGAGCTATTCTATCCACATTACGATGCTTACTCAACTTTGTTTGACTCTCAATTGAATTACTGGACTCCAGAACATACAAATAGTTATTTTCCACGTTTATATGAAAAGGCAGAAGGAAATACTAAAGCCAATCAAAAAACACAAACCCGTTTTTTGCAAAATGGGGCGTATTTGAGCATACGCAATATCAGTTTATCATATACCTTCCCCATAAAACTGATCAAGCCACTGGGTATTACTAACTTATCAGTATTTTTTAGTGGAGAAAACCTCTTTACATTTGATCATCTGCCCAAAGGGATAGATGCTGAACGTGTAGTAACAGACAATTTGGGACAACGTGGATTTACTTATCCTTATATGCGTCAATTCTCATTTGGTATTAATTTAAGTTTATAATAAAAGCTGACATTATGAAAAATATATAGTAGGAGTAGGACTCTTCCTGTTGATGAATTCTTGTTTAAATAATGATTTTATGGAGGTATATCCCAAAGATCAACAAACGGAATTAACCTCTTTCCGATCATATGAAAACTTCAAGACTTACGCTTGGGGACTGTATAACGTCTTTTTCGGCTATGCATATAAAACAGGACAAACTGATGAGATTTTTAAAGGAGATTATGAAGCTGACAATATGATCAAGCATGTCTCAGGCAATGAAAGTCAATGGGCGTATCAGAAAGCTAAGGTACCTGCGTCTTCTGATTCATGGGACTATGAATATATCCGCCGGGTGAATTTAATGTTGGACAATATAGACCAGTCATCCATGAATGATGCAGAAAAAGCACATTGGAGAAGTGTTGGATATTTTTTTCGCGCTTATAAATATTTTAAAATGCTATCTCTATATGGAGATTTACCATGGGTAGAACATGCTTTATCAGAAGACAGCGAGGAACTATATTCCCCTAGAGACCCACGGGATGTTGTAGCCCAAAATATTCTGAATAACTTGAAATATGCAGAAGAACATATCAAGGTAGACGGAGATGGCAATAATACGATCAATCGAGCTGTAGTACAATCATTAATTTCCCGTTTTTGTTTATTTGAAGGTACATGGAGAAAATATCATGCCCTACAAAATGCCACAACCTATTTAGAAGAATGTACACGGGCTTCCAAGGAAGTCATGAATAAATATACTACCCTACATCCCAACTATGAAGAACTTTTCAACTCAGAGTCTTTAGATGGCATAAATGGAATTATTCTATACAAAGAGTATGCTACCAGCCAGCTATGCCATGGGCTCACACGTATGGTAAGAACCGGCGAATCACAAATAGAAGCAACCAAAGATGCTGTAGACAGTTATTTGTGCAGTGACGGACATCCTATCAAAAACAGTTCCACATACGGAGGTGATAAAGATGTATATGCACAGTTCCGCAACCGGGATTATCGTTTATATCACACAGTATGTCCTCCCTATATGGTAAGTCTAGCAAGTGCCTCTACCACTCAATGGAAGTTCACAGACAATCCCTCTGAACGTGAATATATTGACTTGATGGCAACAATTTCTAAAGAAACTTATCACCGGTTGCCGACATCTAATTTCAAAGGTTTTATAACCAAAGGGCAACCTCATTTCAAAAATGTCAATTGGGACAGGATGGAATGCCAGCCAAATGGGGTTTCTGGGTATGGAAATACTATAATACTCATACCGATGCCAGCACTGCCAATGGAGTTTGTACTACAGACGCTCCCCTATTCAGACTCGGTGAGATACTGTTGAATTATGCCGAAGCAATGTATGAACTAGGGCAATTCGATCAATCTATAGCAGATGAAACTATTAATAAACTGAGAAAACGTGCTCACGTGGCCGATATGGTCTTGACAGATATTACCACAGATTTTGATCCTGACAGAGATCAAGATGTAAATCCGTTACTATGGGAAATCCGCCGTGAACGCCGCGTTGAATTAATGGGTGAAGGAACTCGTTTGGACGATTTACGCCGCTGGAAAAAAGGACATTACGTAGACAAACAACCTACTGGGGTCTATTTAAAAAATGCAAGTGAATTTAATGTAAAAGTTATGAATGGTCCCTCCAACAATGAAGGATATGTATATTATTTTGAGAAACCCCTAGGATGGTTGGAACATTACTATCTAAATCCAATTCCTCTAAATCAATTGGCACTCAATCCTGCTCTAGAACAAAATCCTGGATGGGAAAACAATAAATAAAATTATGCAGTTAAAATATACTTTGTTTTCAAGCATTTCAATGCTTGCCTTCTCTTCTCTGTCTGTATTTTCACAGACAGAGAAAATGAACGTTCTATTCTTGATGGCAGACGATATGCGCCTGAGTTAGGATGCTATGGAGTAAAAGAAGTAAAGACCCCCAATATCGATCGTTTTGCCGCCAGCGGGTTATTATTTCAGAACGCTTACTGTAATATCCCAGTAAGTGGAGCTTCACGCGCCAGTTTATTGACAGGAGTGTATCCACACTATCCAGATCGCTTTGTCAACTATTCCGCTTATGCCAGCAAAGATTGCCCAACCGCAATTCCGATATCAAGATGGTTTACATCACATGGCTATTACACAATCTCAAACGGCAAGGTTTTCCACCATCTTTCAGATCATGCTAATTCATGGAGTGAACCTCCTTACCGTAAACATCCCGACGGATATGATGTATATTGGGCAGAATACAATAAATGGGAATTATGGATGAATGAAGCTCCGCACGAACTATCAATCCCAAAACAATGCGAGGACCTTTTTGTGAGTGGGCTGAAGTACCTGACACCGCTTATGATGACGGAAAACTGGCATTAAAAGCCATTGCAGACTTAAAACGTTTAAAAGAACAAGGAAAACCTTTCTTTATGGCATGTGGATTTTGGAAGCCACATTTACCTTTTAATGCCCCTAAAAAATATTGGGATTTATATGACCGAGAGAAAATTCCAGTTGCCAATAATCGTTTTCGCCCTGCAGGCTTGCCGGATGAAGTTAAAAACTCTGGAGAAATCTATGCTTACGCACGTACTACCACAGCAGATGATATCTATTTTCAGAAAGAAGCCAAACACGGATATTATGCCTGTTTAAGCTATGTTGACGCCCAAATAGGAAAAGTGCTGGATGCCCTGGATGAGCTAGGTTTAGCAAATAATACCATCGTTGTATTACTAGGAGACCATGGCTGGCATCTAGGGGAACACAACTTTCTCGGTAAGCATAATTTAATGGATCGTTCTACTCACGTTCCTTTAATTGTACGTGTTCCCGGATTGAAAAAAGGAAAAACTAAGTCCATGGTAGAATTCGTAGATTTATATCCAACACTATGTGAACTTTGTCATTTGCCCATACCAAAGAATCAATTAAATGGCACTAGTTTTGTTCCTATTTTAACAAATTTAAAAGCAAAAATAAAAGACCAAGTATATATCCAATGGGAAGGGGGAGACAATGCTGTTAGCAATAGATACAACTATGCGGAATGGAAACAAAAAGAAAAGATTCATTCCCGAATGTTGTTTGACCATCACATAGATCCAGAAGAAAATAAGAACAGGGTCAACGAACGAAAGTATAGAAGCGAAATAAATAAGCTCTCTTCATTTTTAAAGGCTAAAAAAGAAACTTTAATGAAATCACAATGAAAAAACTTTCTGGTTTACCTGCTCTAACCACCGAGATTAGATTATAACTGAAAGACATTTGACGATTGTTTTTTGTAAAATAAGAAGTGATAGGCATATTTTAGTGAGAGAATATACTTCAACCAGTATATCTTTCACTAAAATATCATCGGAAACTGTTTATCATTATTCCTCTAAAATAATCACTACATAAACCGTCATACTCAATTATGCCGGGAATTCATATACGCCTTCACCTGCTCACTAATCTGCTTCATCCCTTTCACCGAAGGATGTCCGCTCATTTTATCAAGCCCTTTCAGTTCAATGCAATCTATCTGATAATGTTTGCAAATCGTTCTGACCGATTCACTGATTTCCTCTCCCAAACCATCATTCAATAGAAAATAAATCTCCACATTAGGATAATAATCAATCATTGTATCCAGCATATAAGCCATAGCAGGGCGGAAAGAATATAAATCTTTTTTTGGACCAATCCGCATACTGATACTCTCCTAAAGGTGATTTCGCCCAATAATCATTAGTCGCGCCAAAAATAAAAATAATATCAGGACAGCCCAACGCCTTCATCCGGGTGATAAAAGAACGGTCGCTATAATCCTCCGAACGATAACCGGTATGGCAAATAGTAGCACCGGAAAACGAATTATTCACACAAAGACGGTAGTTGTTCTCCTTAATAAACTGATGCCACCAAGTATTACGTACAGAAACCATATCCGTCTTTCTCCCTTCAGGAGGTGTCTTCAGATACCATACAAAATTAGTATCGGGTTGAACATATCCTTCGAAAGTGGAATAAGAATCTCCCAAGATAGAAACTGATTTCAAACCTTGAGCAATGCCTAAATGACAAAATAACGTACAAAACAGCAGAGTTATAATATACTTCTTCATAGGTATTTGATTATTTCGCTTTCAAATATACATCATATTTTGATTTAACACCTATAAAAATAACCTTTTTCTTCTATTTACAGACAAACAAGAAAACATCGATCTGCTTCATAAAAATAAGAACAAATCCGATGGTTACAAATCCTATCTACAAACGTCATTACTTATAAGCCGTAAAATGGAGGCCATTTAACTTTTAAAAGCGGCGATTTTTAGAAAGTATAACATAAAGGTGATTACGCTCTCTTAATCAATGTATTAATGGGAGAATGTTCTGTTCTCGTATTGAATAACGACGCTGCAAAAAGCATACTTGGGCGAGAGTATCGTTACTTAATCGTTACCTCCCGAAAGGTGGGAAAAGGCAGGTCTCAACAGGCTATTTTTCAATATCTTGCGTTGTTTTTCATATCCTCTGATAACTCAATAAATAGTAACTTTGTAACAGTAAAAAATTGAGTTTATGAGGAGTACATTCAAAGTTTTGTTCTACACCAAGAACCAGTCCATTAAAAATGGCCGTGTTCCTGTCATGGGCCGTATCACCGTCAACGGTACGACGGCGAGTTTCAGTTGCAAGCGCGACGTTCCCCTTGCCCTTTGGGACGCCAAGGGGAACTGCGCCAGGGGCAAATCCGACGAGGCACGGCGGCTGAACCAAGACCTAGACAATATCAAGGCCCAGATCGGAAAACATTACCAGTACCTTTCAGACCATGACTCGCTTCTGACAGCCAAGAGAGTCTATGACCGCTATAACGGCTTCGGGGACGAGGTACATTCGCTGATGGAGATTTTTGACAGCCAGATAGAGGATTACAGGCGCAGATCGGCAAGACCAAGGCGGAAAGCACCTATCGGGGGCTGGTGAATGACCGCAAATGCCTGCTTCATTATCTGAAGGACAAGTTGGGGGTGGAAGACGTTCCGCTGGCATCGTTGGACTTAGACTTCATCAAGGGCTTCTATAACTGGATGTTATCCGTGCGGGGACTTTCCAAATCCACTGCCTTCGAGCGTATCAATACGATGAAATGGCTGATGTACAAGGCCGTGGATGACGGATGGCTCAGGAAGCATCCGTTCAAGAAGTTCGAGTGCCGTCCGGAATACAAGAAACGCCCTTTCCTCTCGGAGGAGGACTTGCTGCGTCTGCTCCGTGTCAAGCTGAGTTACAAGCGGCAGCGGGCTTTCCGGGACATGTTCGTTTTCATGTGTTTCAGCGGTCTGGCCCATGCCGATTTGAAGGAGCTGACTTACAAGAACATCCATACTGATTCCGACGGAGGTACCTGGTTGACGGGCAACCGTGTGAAGACGAAAGTGCCTTACGTGGTCAAGCTGCTCCCGATAGCCGTGGAACTTATCGAACGGTACCGGGACGTGAGGGAGGGCAAGGACACCCCGGACAAGGTGTTCCCGGCCGGAAACCGCAAGACGATGGAGGACAGCCTGAAGCGTATCGGTGAGAAAGCGGGCTGCAGCGTCCGGCTCAGCCCGCATGTCGGCCGCCACACCTATGCCACCCTGACCCTTACCAAGGGTATGCCGCTGGAGACCCTGCAGCGGGTGCTGGGGCATAAGAACATCCTTTCCACGCAGGTTTATGCCGAGCTTATCAATCCCAAAGTCGGTGAGGATACCGACAAGGTCCGCGAGAAAATCGGCGACATGTACTGTCTTGACTGTTAAAACGGGAAGCGGGGGTGTCCGAACGGATTGTTCGACACCCCTGCCTTTGTCATGTTCCGGGCCGTCTATCTGGCGTACCTCCTGTAGTTCCGGTAGTTCTTCCGCAATGTCTCGTACAGGACACTTTCAGGATACAGTATTTTCCCCCCGATGGTGGTATAGGGTATGCCCCCTTCATCACGCAGTGTCTGCAGGGTCCTTTTTGAGATATGCAGCAGTTCGCACACCTCTTCCCCTTGCAGGTAATGCTCGTCCGCGATGGTGGGACGTATCCTTGCCGTCGCCGCTTCCACCGATCTGCCGATCTTTTTCATCCATCCGGCCAGTTCCTTGAACTCTTCCGAATCTTTTGTGATGATTTCCGCCATTATTTTCTTCTTTTCTTAATGAGACCTTCTTCCAGTATTTGCCGGATATCCGCTTCCTTGTAAAAGCATTTCCCTCCGATGTTCGAATAAGGGATCAGCCCCCTGTCCCGGTGGTTCTGCAGGCATCTTTTGGATATGCCAAGTGCCATGCAGACTTCCTGGGCGTCCAACCACTTCTCCGGTGATGCCGGAGACACTTTCCTCTGGATCGCCCAGCTGCACGGAAAGCATGCTGAGCTGTCTTTTCAGTTCCAGATACGCGCTTGTTTCAATAATCGTAATTTCCATAAAATTATATTTATAAATTCATAACATTCACAAAATAAAATGTTTCCGTATTCTCTCACGGCCTCTTCCATGCCGGGCGGCAAGGAAGGGGGGGCGGCGGTCACGACTCCCCTTCGTCCTTTATTTTTTTGCGTAAAAGTCAAATCCGGCTGTCCCACCGGCCTATAATCCCGAATTTATTTCCTATCTTTATCCCGAAAATACGAATTCATTCAGGGCCGGGGTAATCCTCCGTTCCTGCTGATATATAGACATAACGTTCGCGGAACGCCCTCAAGACGAAATCTGGTACATTTCAAAAGAATAAGGGACTTCTGCGTAAGGCTATGCTATGCGTTGTCATAGCGTGGCTTGCGCAACTCTTATTCTTGGTTTACCAGAGCCACGTCTTGAAGTTGCGTAAGGCCACGCTCTTTTTATGGCCTTCTCCGGAACCATTGTGTAATAAAAAAAAAGAACATTCATATGGCGACGGTTCAGATCCTGCTTTCATCACCCTTGACGGCTACCTTGCCCGCAGGACTACATTTCCCGATTTGTGGGAACACCCCGATAAATATGGCATCACCCGTATCCGGGAGGGTGCCTTGTCCCGCCTTGACCCTGATGTTTCCTTCATATCCCTTACGGAATGGAAACACGGCACTCCGGCGTATATCTTGCGGAAGCGGCTTTGGAGACGCTTCCTTTTACGGACAGCCTTCTCCGCTTTGGCATGGCCGACGAGCTGGTCTTGTATGTCCTGCCCCGCTTCCAGGGGGAAGGCTCCCATCTGTTCGAGGGAGGTCCCGGGTTTTCCTTATGGGAGCTGGCCGGGACACGGAGTTTCGACAGGGATGTCTGCCGCCTGCATTACAGACGGGTCGCTGGCGGGTAACGGCTGTCTCTCCACCGGGGTGTCCCTGAATGTCATCTCTATCCTGTAATTCTCGTCCATCTTAAGGGATGCCTCATAGGGCCTTCCCTTCCTGCTGACAAAAGGCAGGAAATCTGTCTTCTTTCCTTCCAGCAGGCAGAGCATCTCCTCGTCGGTCAGCTCCCTTGCGTTGAATGTCCTGAAAAGCAGGAACGCGCAGTCCGGGTCGCCGCACCGGGCCACCTTCCGGTGAAGGGTCAGTGTCTCCATGCCGCATTTGGGACAGCGGTGGCGGGACGGTTCGGGATGCTCGAACCGGACCTCCGAGAGTTCCTCCACGATCTGCCGCGCGTATTCTTCAACCTTTTGTATGAACACGTCCGCGTCCAGTTCTCCCCGCTCGATCTCCTGCAGGTCCTTTTCCCACCGGGCGGTCATTTCCGGATCGGCGATCAGCTTGTCCCTGACAGCCTCATACACCTCCAGCCCTTTCGGGTGGGCAGCAGGCCGCATCCCTGTCTTTCGACATACCGGCGCGCGATGAGCAGTTCGATGACACCGGCCCTTGTGGAGGAGGTACCGAGTCCGCACCGTTCCATTTCAGACAGCAGCGAGGCTTCCGTAAAGAGCGGCTTGGGAGAGGTTTCCCCGCTTCGGACGGATATGTCCGTTACCGGCAGCACCTCGTCCTGCTCCCAGGAGGGGAACACGGTGTCTTCCTCTTTCCCGGTCTCGCTATAAACGCTTTCCATCCGGCGTGCACCGTCCGGCGGTATCCGCTCTCGAACAGGGTTCCCCCGCATTCGATGCAGACGTCCGCCTCCTCCCCCGTGCAGTCATCCGAGAAGGCTTCCAGCATCCTGCCTGCGACCATCCGGTAGAGGTTCTGCTCATCAAGCGGCAGTTTGTCGGGTATGTTTTCCGTTATGATAATGGCATGGTGTCCGGTCACCTTGCCGTCATCGGCTACACGGGTGGATAGCACCCTGCCTTCCAGAGCTTCCGCATGACGAGCGAAACACGGGTCGTCTTTCAGAAGGGAGAGCAGTGCCGGCATCCTCTCCAGCATGTCCTCCCGGATATGGCGGCAGGAGGTGCGCGGGTATGAGATGTATCCTCCTCATACAGCCTCTGCAGGACCGATGCCGTCTGTCCTGCCGTCAGCCCCATCCGGAGGTTCGCCTCCTTCTGCAAGGAGGCCAGGTCATACAAAAGGGGCGGTTCCTCACCGTTTCCTTTCTCTCCGCCTGTATTACTGTCGCCACATGCGATGCCGCGATCCGGTTCCGGGCGGCGACGGCCTCCTGCTGCTGCATGTATTTTTCCGGGCAGGTGAAAACAAGCTCTTTACCGTCCTTGAGGACCGACAGCTCCAGCCGGTAATAAGGTACGGCGTTGAAATCCCTGTTCTCCAGGTAACGGCGCGAGATAAGGGCGAGCACCGGGTGTCTGTACCCGTCCGAGCGAGTGGTTCTTTCTCTTTGCCGCCATGCCGAGCGCGAGCTCGTGTTGTACCCGATGATCCGGTCGGCTTCCCTCCGTGCCCTGCCTGCCAGGTACAGACCTTCATAGAGACTGTCCGGTCTAAGGTCAAGGAACGCCTCGCGGATCGCATCGTCCGTCAGTGAGGAAAGCCACAGGCGTTCCGTTTTCCCCTTGAAGCCCAGATAGTCATAAAGGTTGCGGGCGACCAGTTGCCCTTTCGCGGGAGGTGTCCGTGGCCGTAACCGCCCCGTCCGCTTCCCGCAGCAGCCTGCCGATAATTTCCAGCTGCCTGACGGCTACGAGATCATCCCGGAAACCATCCTCCGTCCTTGTCTGGCGGACGGCGAGTCCGGAGGGGACTGCAAGGGGAAGCATCTCCCTTGTAAAAGGTCTTTCCGGACAGGAAAATGGGGAAACCGGAGCCAGCAGGTGGCCGAACGTTCATGTGACGGCGTAGCCGTTTCCGGTGAGGTACCCGTCTTCCATTTTGTCCGCGCCCAATACGCGGGCCAGTCTTTTAGCCACGAGGGGCTTTTCACAAATCACGACTTTCATTTTCTTACATTTTTATTGTCAGGTTATTATCTGTTGTTGATGGACTATCCTATTTTCGGCCCTTTCTTCGATTTCCCGGCTCCTTTGGCGGGTTTCTCTCCGCTCCGGGCTTTCCTGGTCTTCCCGATTTTCTCGGAAAGCTGCGGCGTATTCTCCATGCTTTCCGTGGGTGAAGGGACAGTCCGGGCGGGAGGAAGCCCCGTGGGGGCCATGTCATACCCTTTGGAGGTCATCTCCAGCCTCACGTGGTCCATCGGCTTGAGGTACAGGGTGGCTTTCCCGTCGGAGGTGAACTCGTAAAGGACCGTCTCCCTTCCGGCGAGGATGCTCTCATAGTTCTGGTAGCAGAGGCTTTCCTGCGGAACACCGTTCTGTCGGAGCATCCCGCAGATCTCGTCGGGGCACAGGTTCCCGAACTTCCTGTCATGCGGCGAGGCGAATATATACTCGTAGGTGGACAGCAGCAGGCTCTCCTGGAGCAGGCTCGGGCAGCGGTCATAGGTGGTCATCCGGTATATTTTCCTGGATATGTCCTTCAGCTGTCGGGAAAGGTCTCGGGGCTTGGAGGAGAGCGGTATGCTTCCCAGGCGGATGAGCGAGCGGTTGATGTCGCTGATGACGCTCCTTTCCCACCTTGCGAGCAGGTCCGCGCGGTTCTGCCGGAAATTCTCACGGAGAATCCCCGGAATTCCTTTGGTGTTGAAGAACAGGCTGACGCGTTTCCATAAGGAGGGTTTCCTCAGGTTGGTGGCGCTCCAACGGATGACATTGAAACGGTAGCCTTCCATGAATTGCCGGAGCGGGTTCCGGTATGAGAAAATATCCCTTATGGTCTTCTGCAGCGCCTTGCGGTCGATGGTACGTCTTCCGGCATCGAGCAGTTCTTCGGGGGTGAATGATTCTGTTGTTTCCATTTCGGTTTATAATTGGGGTTTCACTTTTTGGGAGGCCGTACCTTTTGTTTGCGGGCCGCCCCCTTTTTCTTCTCGCCGGTAGCCGGGGGGAACGTCTTCTTTTCCGGCTTTCCGCCATGCGGCGTATCCTTTCCGCATACTTGTCCGCTTTCTGCTCCCGGGAGGGCATCTCCCTGCGGATTCCTTCCCTTTTCAGGAGGAATTCCGCGATGGTCCTGGACTTTTCCCGAAGGTCGTGTATCCTCTCCTCATAGGGGAAATCCCGGTATAGATCCCTTTTTCCCGCGAGCGTGCGGAGCTCTTTCTCGATACCGGCGAACTCTTTCCCGTAACGGAACGGCCCGTCCATATACAGGTGGGCGTATCCCTTCCGGGCGATATCCTGCAGGGTCATGATCTCACGGTTGCCTGCGGAGAGTGTCAGGGAGTTGGCCTTTACGAAACGCTCCAGGTTCTCCGCCGTGGGCGACATGTCGAAAGATACCGTCGGAAGATAGCCGGCAAGGAGTTCCAGCGGGGGCTGCGAGGCGGGGAAATCCCGCCCGTTGTTCCGAGACATTTCCAGCAGCTTCCGGGAGGCCGTTTCGATCCGGTAGATGGAAAGCGTTTTCAGCCCTTCCCATGCGGTGGAATAGAAACGGTCCGCCATGTCCTGCAGCATCCCGCGCATACGCTCCGGACCTGCAGGCCGTCGTTGAATACCCTGACACCCCGTTCCGTCTTCACGAAAGTAAGGCGGAACAGGGCTTTCTTACCTTCCGAGGTTCTTTCCATGGCGGTCTCATAGGCCTCGTAGTTCCGGCAGCCGGACGAACGCTCCATCTCTTTGAGGGCGGTACGGTCTATCTCCCTCCCGTGCGCCCTCAGGTAGACGGCCCGTCTGAGCGGGACCGGGTTCCCTCCGGATATCCCGTCGTATCTGGGGATGAGCTTCCATACTTTCCCGGGGTGTTCCTCCTGGAGCTCCTCCCTTGTCGGGAGCATTTTTTCCGGCACTCCTTCCAGGGCCAGCAGCAGGTTGTCCGGGACCGTCCCGTTTCCCTCCCTTATGGCTTTGTCGGCGGCATGCCCGATGAATTCCATGAAGGGATCCGTGCCCTGCGGCCTGTGTCGGACCACCATGAAGGAGTTTATCCGGTTGTCCGGACACAGTTCCAGATAGAGGTTTCCGTGTTTTTCCTCCCGGGGGCGTTTCCAAGACCTTTTCAGCCGTTCCAGCCATGCCATGTTATATCCGTCTTTTAGGGGTTCCATTTGCTTTCTTCCGTCTGTTTATTGTCTTTTTACCGGCAAGCGGTTCAGATGCGGGCTTAAGTCCTTTTCCCTGTATGGGAGACACGTGTTCCCGAACTTTGTATTCCGTTCTGAGGATTCTCTCCGCCATGTTCATGGAAGCCTGTCCAAGTGCCCGGTACATCACAATGTCGTTCCTTTCCAGGCAGGCCTGCGACGTTCATACAGGCTGCGGAATCCGGCCCGGTGGACGGATACCTTCTCCAGCTGTCCGGGATCCGACAGCCCCCTGGCACGGATTCCGGTCAGGGCGGCGATCTCGTTCGCCTCGTCCGTGGCATTGAGGCCGAAGGTCTTGACAAACCGCCTGAACGCCTCACCGTCCGCGTGCATGGGACAGCCGGCTGACGGATGGAGGCCGGCTACAAGGGAGTCCGGCTGGTAACGCGCCTTTTGGGGGACGAACTCACGCCGGCCCTGCGGGGTGAACATAAAGGCGCACCTTTTGGCCGCGTCCGATATGCCTTTATCGGATGTGCTGAAATGGTATACCTCCAGTTTTTCCAGCCCGTGGAGCTCGGGGGGAAAAATACCGGTCCGCGTGGTACCGCAGGTAACCCTCCAGGCATTGCAGCCCCCGGCCCGAGTCGTCGACAGGAGCACGCCCTTGTCCGTGCGGACGGCGGAGAGGGTGCGCTCGGGCAGGCATTCTCCTTTTTTCGTGGTAGGCATGGTACGCTTCCAGTATTTTTCTGTTATCCGGGCTATCCAACAACTGTTCCGTCTTTTCCAGTATGGCCCACATCCCTTCCGGCAGGCCGCCTCCTGTAGTTTCATGGATGAACGTGAGGCTGCGCAGGTCAATCGAGGGCAGGTCGCGGATGTTGCCTTCTCGGATATAGTCGTCCAGCAGTTCCGGAAGGCCGTCGTCCGTCCGTTCCGCCCCTGCAAGGCAGTATACGGACTCGTTGGGTACATACGCCCCGCCCAGGGCCAGCTCCGCCTGCCGGAGCAGATAATCGCCGCATTCATGGTCACTGTGGCATACGGCATAGTCCGCCAGCCTGCCTTTTCTGTCCACATTGAAAAGGACGAGCGGTCCGCTCTGTTTCAAATCGGTTTCTTTTTCCATATCGTGATATTTTAAATTTCTTTATATCCCGACAGGTTATGATATTTTCCTGCCGGTGGATTTACGGGGAGTCTTTCGCTTCTCCGGTATTTTTTCTTGCGGACTGACAGGATGCGGGATACCGTCCTTTACCCGGTAGGTCCTGATAGGGAACGGTTCACCGGATACCAGCAGTTTGTTCCGTGTAAAGTCCGCCATGCAGTACAGCAGGTGCCGGGAGGCGGGGCGGTCATTCTCCGGCAGGTACAGGGCGTTCCCTTTGGCCAGTATCCGAGTTGCACCTTGTCCAGCACCCTGTTTCCCACAAGAAGGGAGGTGTCGGGGGCATTGAGGTATTTCTCCAACGAGCGGTGGCCCCTTACGTCGAAGTCCCGGTGAAGGATATCCTCCGCCGCTTTTTTATTTTGAGGGAAAGTTCCTTGAAGGCTTGCACGTCGAACAGGCCGGCGGATTTGACCTGGGTCACCTTTTCAAGCTGCTCGGCCAGGGGCAGCAGCTCCCGGTAATAGGTGAACGGTTTGTCATGGATGTTCATATAACCGTGTTCCCTGATGGAGAGCAGGCGGTAGATATCCTCGTTCTCCGGCTTTCGGGATAGTTCGAGCCCCATATACCCCCTCACTTGGGAGAACAGCCCGGAATACCCCTCGGATGTCGGACTCATGGGACGTAGAGTTTCGGTTCGAGGCGGTTGATGAATTCTGCCGGGAGGAGACCGGAGGAAACATGCCCGCCCTTTCTGTCCCCGCCCGGTAAAAGTCCCCTGCGGCAGCTGCTGTTGATATGGGAGGCCAGCTCCTTCCGTAAACCGGAATACTCATAAATTTCCAGGGCCCCGTCATGGGCATGGGGATCGAAGAAATGGTCGGCGGTATGCTGGAGATAGCTTTCAAGGCCTTCCTTGCCGGTATTGCTGTCGGAAAACAGCAGATAACCGGACTCCCGCCGCACCACTTTCAAAGGTGTTGTCTTGTTTTTCTTTTCCATACTGTCTTTCTTGATTTTACAATTTTACATTTTATGACGGGGGCCCGTCTTCTTTTTTGTACTTCTCAGAGAAACGGAGGACCTCTTTTCCGTATCCTGTTTGAATCCGATGGTTTCACGGTCTCCGGGCGGGCGGCTGCCAAAGACGATGCGCCCGGTATTCCTATCCACCATGCATATGCGTGAGCGGGGTCGGTCCGGATTTCACGGGGCAGGTACAACCCAAGGCCGGCTTTAAGAATGCCCCGCTGGGAAACGGACAGCCTGACTCCCTCCACGCTGACCTCGGGGACGGGATCATCCAGTATCCTTCCTGCCGAGCGGTGTCCGCGGACATCGTAGCGGAGTCCAGCAGTCTTTGCAGCTGCTGCCTGGTCTCACGGGTCTCATCCCTTTCGTGAGGAGCTGCTTCCGATATGTGCCGGAGCGTTTCCAGACACCTGTCGTAACGTTCCAAGGCTTCCAGAGTGTCGGCGATATTTCCGTTACGATGGCTGACCGAGCAACCGGCATTGTGGCAGAAACTGCGGAAATCCTCCGCTGTCGGTCTCATCCCGTTCCGGTAACAGACATCCAGCCGGAAATCCTCCGGCTTTCGCATGTAGGGATATGCCGCAAGGGAGATTTTCTCCGAATTGACCGGAGAGAGATCAGAAAGTACACCTTCCGCCTCATAGACGCATACCGGTCCCAGGTCGAATGACGGATCGAAATAGCTGTCTGCCATTCCTTGAAGGAATTCCCGAAGGCTCCTCCTGCCTTCTTCCGTATGGGTGAAGAAGAGGAATCCCCGGGATGTCTCTACAGCCGTATAGGTCAGGGAAGGGATATTGTTCCGTTTTTCCGGTTTTTCCTCGGGGCTGACCCTTCAGGGCAAGCACCTCATGATGCCTTCGGGACAGCACCTTGATATTTCCGGCTGTCTCATGGATGCCTCGTCCAGTTTGATGACAATGTAAAAGTCCGTCTCGTTCCGACCTGTCTCGCAAAGGGCGGTGACGGTTCCTTGTACGGGTAGCTTTCAGGGGATTCAGGATCATCCCCGACAATCCGCATTCCGATTCTGACTTGCTCTTTTCTGATCATGGCTATATTTTAGGTTTGTTCTTTTGGACCTTTCCGGGCTTGTTCTCCTTTTGCCGGTCGGAAGTACCGTACCCCCGTACCCGAAAATCCGTTCTCAGGATATGATCCGACTTTTCCCGCATCTCCTCCAGTATTTTTTCCATGCTGTCCCCTGTGGAAAGGCCGTTCACGCAATCATCCATCCTCCTGACGAATTCCTTGAACTGGAAATGGTAGCGAAAGCCGGATCGAGAATGATGGTCCTGTCGAAATGCTTCTGCAAGGTGAGCAGCCGGAAGATATCCCTATTGTTCCCTTCCGGCCGGTAGCCGGAGAAGTCCTCCAGGCGGTATTCCGTATCGGAAGGAGCCATGTCCGTGGCGAACTCCAAAACCCATCCTTTCTTTTCCGACGCTCCGATACCGGCGTATGCGTCGAAAAGGTCGAACGTGTATCTGTTTGTTCCCGACTCTTTCCGGCAGGAGATGTCGGTGAGTCCGTATAACCTGTCGGAAGGTGAATCCACGCGGTATTGCCTGATGGGACCGGAAGGCGCATGCATCGAAAAATAGTTATCCAGCAGGAACTTATAGAAGTTTTCAGTCCCTTTCCTTCCGATGTCGCTGCCGCTGAACACCAGTACACCTTTGGGAGTCTCGATGACGCGCAGGGGCAGCTTGTACCCGGGGATGTATTTGTACCTTGCGGCCAGTTCGTCCTGCCGCCGGCGGAACTCCACGAGCCGGTCAATCTGCCCGGCATCGAGGCGAAGAATGCCGCCCGGCTCCACCGACAGCCCTTCGGAGCGTATGAAGACCATGTCGCGCAGGTTGACACTTACCACCGGCTTCAGCCTGTTCTTTTTGATATGGGGCAGCAGCATGCCGGTGATATACTCTTTGACGGGGGTATCCCGATAAAAGGGAGGAAGGTCGGACATGCGGGGGAAGCGGTAGACCTCCATACGGGTGTCAGGGATGAAGGCCGATATCCGGGCGGTCTCCACCCCGACATGCAGGAGGCTGAGAAACTGGTAGGTCATGCCCTTCTGATCCGGATTGACAGGATAAAGCTGGTAGGAGGAGTCGGCATGGGGCTTTTCCCTGCGTCTCGTACAGACCAGGAGGCCGCCTGTGCCGTCCTCCTGGGACAGCTCTTCCAGCCGTTTTATGTTTTCATTTACGGATGTCATGGCCGGTTACATTTTGGGGATTATGGATTGTCTGGTCCGTCCGGCCGGTTTCCCGGCTGTCTCCTTAAGGCCGGCCGTCTGTTCCTGCCCCTGTTTTTTCTCCGGCTTGAGGGTACTGCGTTCCCACAGGAATTCCGTGCCGCGCTCGGCCGCGCTCATCTGGATGGAGGTCCGGTACACCTTCCCGTTCGAGGACTTGACTCGATGGTACCTCTTTTCCTGCGGCGTAATCGGCATATTCCTTGTCGCTCAGCACATAGTCCTTGATCTTGCGCGGGCAGCGTGCCTGGTCTGCCGGGAGGAAGAACATCTCGTTGGTCACCGGATCCTTGGACAGGTAGCAGGGCTTTATTTCCTTGGTGCGGTAGTCCGTGACCAGATTGACAATCCGGCCCGCGTTGCCGGTACGGTTCAACGCCTCCAGCACGTCCTCCTCCAGTTTATATCCCCGGTATTCCTGCCCGATTTTCGGTGCCTGACGGATGAAGTGCAGGTCGAACTTGACCGCCCCGTTCTCGTCGCGGAAGAGCGAGAGCTTGGCATCCCCCTTCTGGCGTCCCAGCTCGGTGTTCATGGAGATGTCATAGCTATGCCGGACTGTCTGCCCTGCAGCAGTTTTTCCATGTCGCCTGTCTGTCTGAGCACCTCCGGGGTAAGCCCGTAACGCTCGGCCTGCTCCCAGTTGATCTCCCGCTCGTTGAAGAAATGGTTGTTGTAGATGCGGTTGTTCTTGGAAAGCTCGCGGCGGACGGCCTCGTTCTCGGGGCGTTTGGGCCTCCTCGATTTTCCTGGCTGCCTGTTCCACCGGGGTATTTTCCTCCATCCGGTAAAGGGAGAAACGTGTGGGGTTGTTGTACTGGTAGAGGAAGTTCTTCCCGAAGTTGGTGAAGAAATTCCCGAAGCGGTCCACGCGGACGAACTGCCCCTTGTTTTGTTCGCTGGCCTCGAGCGTCTCCAGCTCACCGTTTGCCGCGATGCCCTTGATGCCTTTCGCCTTCTGTTCCTTCTTGTCGTAAGCCATCAGGTAACCCTGTTCCTGAGTGGCGTTTTCGCTGCCTTGAGCAGCGGGATTTACTTCTTGCATGACTGTTAAATTTAAAGGTGAATGAATCATTTCGGGAGGTAAAATTAGTATCTTCGCCATTAAATAAATTGATTATGAGAAAGTTGTCATTAATAGTCATGTTTTGTCACCTTTTGTCACTTTCCGCCTGCCTGGAGGATGGAGGAAGAGGGGCGGAAGGTGGCGGGGAAATGTTAAACGGACGTATCCGGGGACCGGGGAAATGAACGGAGGAATGAGGGCTGCGGCAGACGGTCGTCATCCTGTCGGATTATCCGGTCCTGTTCCCTCTTGACGGCAGGCGTACCCGCTACCGGGTGTCCTCCGGGTTCGGAAGCAGGATGCATCCCCTTAAGGGACGGAGAATATTCCACAAGGGGGTGGATCTGGCGGCCCCGTATGGCGAGCCGGTATATTCGGCAGGAAACGGCCGGGTAATCTCCGCCGGCTACAGCCCGGGTTACGGCTGGTTCGTCCGCATCCGCCATAAAGGTGGATACTCCACCCTATATGCGCACATGAGCCGGATCCTTGTAAGGAAAGGCGAAACGGTACGTATCGGACAGCGCATCGGAAAGGTCGGAAGCACGGGGACGTCCACCGGCAACCACCTGCATTTCGAACTGCAAAAAACGGCCGGCTGCTGGACCCGGTGGAATGGTTCGGCGGGCGGTTCTAATTTCTTACTGTTTATCAATCATACGACGAGTCATGAACATTGAAGAAGCGAAAAGGATTCCGCTGGAGGATTACCTCCGGCGGATGGGATTCTCCCCCGTAAAGGAACAGGGGGACAGTTTGTGGTACCGCTCGCCTTTCCGGCAGGAGCGTACACCCTCATTCAAGGTCAGCCTTTCCAGAAACCTGTGAATCGACTTCGGCGAGGGGACGGGAGGCAGCATCATCGACCTGGCGCAAAGGCTGTACGGGACGCGCGACATATCCTCCGTATTGAAGGGCATAGAGGGACACTTTCCCGTGTCCACGCCCGCTACGGCACCCCGGAGCAGCCGCCACGCCTCCAGCATTCGAGGAGCTGTGCGTCTCGCCGCTCCGTAATACGGTGCTGCTGGACTACCTGGCAAAGAGGGGGATTCCTTCCGGCATCGCCGCGAGGGAGTGCGTGGAGGTGCATTACCGCATGCGCAGCAAATGGTATTTCGGGATCGGGTTCGGAAACCGGAAAGGTGGCCTGGAGATACGCAACCCTTATTTCAAGGGTTCGACCTCCCCAAAGGACATCACGCATCTGAGGCATGGGATGCAGGGGGACGGAAAGACGACGGTTCTGGTGTTTGAGGGTTTCATGGACTATCTTTCGTACCTTGCGCTCAAACAGGGAAAGCCGGTGCCGGACTGCGTGATACTCAATTCGGTCGGCAACCTGCCCGGGGCGTTGGACGTGCTGAAAGGTTACGGGCATGTCTGCTGTTTCCTGGACAATGATGATGCGGGCCGGAAAACCACGGAGGAGATCAGGCAGCAGTGCGGGAGCGTGACGGACAAGGCGGCGCACTACCTGCCACACAAGGATCTGAACGAGTTTCTGCAGCACCGCCTGAAAAAGGCGGTGGAAACGCGTGCGGAACAGAAACAGGGAAGCGGGTGAAAAATAAGACGGTAGGGCGCTCCCGTATATGGGGTGCGATAAAGCGAAAAGAGGCTTTCCCTCCCCGGGGATATGTCCGGAAGTCGGATAGAGGGCTTCCCGGGGTATCCCGGTGATGGGATGGCCTCTTTTATTCAAAGGCGTGAAAGCAAGTAGTAAAAAACTTGTTTTTTTAGAATGATATCCCGCTCATAAACCGCAAATTAAAAAAGGATGAATGCCGGGCATTCCTTAAAATACAGGTTGAGCATCAAATACACATATGCTTTCTTATGCATGGGGTCGGAATCCCTCAGTTCAAACTGGATTTTGTCCTCACGGGCAAGCCATCCGATGGCGCTGGCCAGTTCCAGATCGTCAAATCCCGTGCATTTTTTCAATTCTTCCAGTTCCCATTTGCGTTGGTTGTCCTGATTCATCAAGCGCCAAAGTTTACCTGCATTTTCTCCTATAATGTGTTTATCCATATTCCTGTGTAATTAATAATTGTAAACTGTTTTAGCCGTAAAATGCATTTTAGTATCTCAAAGATATAAATATGTTTCAAATTGAAATGAGATAAAATTAAAAAAATGGTTTATCATCATCGTCCATTAAATATAATTAACCTTCTACGGAATGGCTTGCTCGTATCCATTTATCGGGTGGATACAGATGTGCCTTGTCAGAACCGTTTTTCGGAACCTTTTGACAGAGAAAACAAAAACAACCGTCCGTAAAACTCGCATATGTAATCTGAGGAAGGCCTTGTTCGCACAAGGATTATCGGAGAGATGTGGATAACCATATCTATGGGTAGAGCATTTGAAGATGGGGCTTGCCAGAGGTGGGGAGTGCGGGCTGTCTGCCGGGAGGGTGATACGGAACCAGACTGCGTAATGATCAACTCTGTCAGCAACCAGCCCATGGTGTCGGACATGCTGAACGGTTACGGGCATGTCTACTGTTTCTGGACAACGGTGACGTGGGTCGGAAACGATGGAGGAGATCAGGAGACAGTGCGAGGGCTTAACGAACAAGGCGGCGCACTACCTGCCTCACAAGGATCTGGACAAATTCCTACAGCACCGCATGAAGAAGGCGGTGGAAACATGCACGGAGCTGAAATAGGGAAGCGGGTGAAAAATAAGAAGGTAATCATAAGGTCCGGAATATAATTTGATGAAAAGCTTTTGCCTGTCTTACAAAAATAACTTCCTTTTAAGAAAAGCGGCTAAAAACGATCAAGCAATATCAAACTTTTCTGTTATAAATCATCTTTTCATATTTTTCTTTAAATGAGAAATCGTAAATCAATTAATATCACTACCTTTGTGGACTTTTTCGCTGACGCGTTTTAAATAATCTGTCCATTAAGTATAGTAGTATGAGTTTTTTTATAGTTTCAATTATAGATCCGGATTTGGAGGATATCTTGGGTCAGATTGTAGGTGAGGATTTCTCCTTATCCAGAGATCGCGCCCAGCTATTGATTACTAAGGAAGTAATGCGGCACTTAAAAAGATTCCATGATGATACCAAGATCGTAATAGACGCAACTATGTAGATAAGGTTTATAGGGATAGCTATTATACTTATTACGCCTCCAAACGTACTTCTTACGGAAGAGATGCCATTAAGTTATCTTTTTTCAGCGATGTGGCAGAACCTAGAATAA
>ENA-OQAN01000111-OQAN01000111.1-human-gut-metagenome-genome-assembly--contig:-NODE-111-length-41736-cov-5.329929_pt1 | contig 41736 bp, 35 predicted proteins | sample MGYA00242735_ERZ504527 | MGnify/ENA primary metagenome ERZ504527 (study PRJEB26092, sample SAMD00036230) | human gut metagenome | host: Homo sapiens | study: EMG produced TPA metagenomics assembly of... | reverse complement strand
TGCACGGGGTAGAATTTTCTTATATAGAAGGAAATAAAGTAATCACCAAATCGGAGTTTCAGGCCGCTCCCGGCGAGATCGTAGCGCTGGTCGGCCCGTCCGGCGAGGGAAAACAACGATGATCCGCCTGATTCTCGGTCTCATCCGCCCGCAGGAGGGGGAAACCGTGATCATTGTCTCAAACGGAAAGACGGTTCCCATGAAGCTGAAACGCGTCATCTCTTCGCGTATGTTCCGCAGGGAAATACGATCCTTTCCGGCACAATCGCCGAAAATATGCGTATGGTAAAAGAGGATGCGACCGACGAGGAGATCATTGAGGCACTCAAAATCTCCTGCGCCTGGGATTTCGTCCAGCATCTGCCGGATACCATCAACAGCCGCGTCGGGGAACGTGGCCGCGGTTTCTCCGAAGGCCAGTCCCAGCGGCTTGCCATCGCCCGTGCCGTCCTCCGCGATGCCCCGGTGCTGCTTCTCGATGAAGCCACCTCGGCACTGGATGTCACGACGGAACGAAACGTCCTCCGAAACATCATCCGTCAGCGTCCCAACAAAACCTGTATCGTTACGACGCACCGTCCGAGTGTCCTCAGCCTCTGCCAGAGAGTTTACCGTGTCATGAATGGAACCGTGACCGAACTCGATGGGGCAGAAGGGGCAAAGATGGTGGAAGATTTTTGACAGAAAAAAGACACAAAAAAGACACAAAGGTCGGAAGAGTGATACTTCAAAGTCAAATCAGTTATAGAGTTGCAAGTCAAAATCCTGCTATAATACAACCATCAAAGGTCACACAACACGATACGTGAAAAGGAGAAAAAGTATGAAGAAAAAAGTGTTAGCAGGCATTCTTGCGGCAACCATGGCATTTTCCATGGCAGCATGCGGAAGCACAGGATCCAGTTCTGATTCCGGTTCCTCCGCAGCTTCCGGAAGCACAGCAAAGACAGAGGAAAAAGGCGAGCCGTACACTGTAACTATGGTACTGCAGGGCAGCCAGCAGCAGGATGAAGAGAGAATCGAAGAAAAAATCAACGAGATTCTGGAGCCGGAGCTGAATGCAAAGCTCGATATCGTTGTTCTTCCGTGGGCAAGCGCATCTCAGCAGTTACAGCTGATGCTTTCCGGCGATGAGAAAATCGATCTTCTGTACACAAATGCAACAACAGCTGTACAGTATATGCATTCCGGCCAGATCATGGATATGTCTGAACTGATTGACAAATACGGCACAAACCTGAAAGATATCTATGGCGAGGATATTGCAAAAACAAATCAGATTGATGGGTTTGTCTATGGCGTTCCGAACCAGATCGAACGAGGCAGCATTCCAGCCATCTTCATGAGAAAAGACCTGGTAGAAAAGTATAATATCAATACCGATGAAATCAAAGAGCCGAAGGATATGGAGAAAGTATTTGAGACCGTACAGGCAGGCGAGCCTGATATGACAATGCTGTTCTCCAGCAACAACAGTGATACGCCTCTGAGCCGTCTGTCCCGCGCTGATGGACTTGGCGATGCCAACACGGGCGCTCTGATGGATCAGACCAACAGCACAACCGTAGAAAACTACTTTGCAAGCGACTGGTACAAGGAGACTGCAACTATGCTGCATGACTGGTATCAGAAAGGCTACATCAGCAAGGATGCCGGAACAAACACAGAAAACTGGAGAACCGTATGCAAAGCAGGAAATCTCTTCTCCTTGTTCTTTGCTTATCATCCAGGTACCCCGGTTGAGTTCCAGAGCTCCACAGGATATGAGTTTGAAATCGTACCGTTCTATGATCAGCCGATCATCAACTCATCCTCTTACGGCGGAATTATCTTCTCTGTAGCACAGAACTCCGAAAATCCGGAAAAAGCAATGCAGGTTCTCGATTATATCTATGGCAGCCCGGAGGTCATGAACCTTCTGAACTGGGGCGAAGAGGGAACCGACTACGTAGTAGAAGATGAAGAAAACGGAATCATCAACTACCCGGACGGTGTAACAGCAGACAACGTAGGCTACAGCTTTAACTGTGGATGGGAGCTTCCGAACCAGTTCATCGCATACAAATGGGATGGATCTGACCCGCAGCTCTGGGACAAAATGCAGGAGTTCAACGCTTCCGGTATCGAGTCGAAAGCACTGGGATTTGTCTTTGATAACAGCGAATATGCGGATCAGGTATCAGCCTGAACAACGTAATCAGCCAGTACAACGGCGCACTTAGCAGCGGCTCCGGAGATCCGGAAGAACTGCTTCCGCAGTTCCTGGAGGCTCTGGATGATGCGGGAATCGATGATGTCATTGCTGCAAAGCAGGAGCAGTTGGATGCATTTCTTGCAGAGAAATAGGCACCATAATTTGTAAAAAGAACACGACCGGGGCAAAAGAAAATCCGGTGTGATACAGTAACCGAAGGCTCCACTCTTATCAGAAAAGATGTGGAGCTTTCTCTGTGAAAGAACCTGAAAAAACAGCCCTCATAAAAGGAGACACGCTTTATGAAAAAAGCAGAGGTTAAAAAAGGAAAAAAGAAAAACGCGCTGAAGGAATACTGGCCGCTTTATCTGATGATGCTTCCGGCACTTCTGTATCTGCTGATCAATAACTACATCCCGATGGCAGGTATGGTGATTGCGTTTAAAAAACTGAACTTTGCAAAAGGTATCTTGGCAAGCCCGTGGGCAGGACTTAAAAACTTCAAGTTCCTGTTTGCTTCCAAGGATGCATGGATCATTACAAGAAACACGCTGTTGTATAACGTTGCATTTATTCTTGTAAACATGGTAGTCGGAATTGCCATTGCGATTCTGATTACGGAGGTAAGAAACACAAAGCTCAAAAAGATATATCAGAGTGCGATTCTTCTTCCGTTCCTGATGTCCATGGTTATCTTAAGCTACATCGTATATGCGCTTCTGAGTGCAGAAAATGGTCTTGTCAACAACTCCATCCTTCCGTTGTTCCACATTGACCCGATTCAGTGGTACCAGAAACCGAAATACTGGCCGGCGATTCTGATTATCGCGAACTGCTGGAAGGGCGTAGGATACGGATGCCTGATCTACATCGCATCGCTGATCGGTATCGATCCTTCCTTCTATGAGGCTGCCAGACTGGACGGCGCAAGCAAATGGCAGGAGATCACAAAAATCACACTGCCGAGCCTCGTTCCGACCATCATTACCCTGCTGCTTCTCAGCATCGGAAGAATTTTCTATTCCGATTTCGGTCTGTTCTATCAGGTACCAATGAACTCCGGTGTTCTGTTCCCGACCACAAACGTTATCGATACCTATGTATACCGCGCCTGATTGAGCAGGGAAATATCAGTATGTCATCTGCAGCCGGTGTATACCAGTCTCTGGTAGGCTTCTGTGTCGTAATGTTGAGCAACTGGATTGTCCGCAAAGTAGACAAAGACCAGGCATTATTCTAGGAGGATGGAAGTATGACAAATTCAAAAAAAGCAAAACGTTTCCAGTTCTGGATTAATGTAGTACTCCTTCTGATTACCTTATCCATTGTACTGCCGTTTGTACTCGTATTTATTTCCTCACTGACCGATGAAAACACACTGATCCGCAACGGATATTCGTTCTTCCCGGAGAAATTCAGCTTCTATGCGTACTCCTATATCATCCGTCAGGGCGAGAAAATCCTGAGAGCGTACGGAATCACCGTTTTTGTAACCATCGTCGGTACCGCTGCAAATATTGCGATGTCCTCTCTTCTGGCGTATCCGCTTTCGGTTAAAAAACTGCCGTACCGCAGAGCAATTACCTTTTTCGTATTCTTTACGATGCTGTTCAACGGCGGACTGGTGCCGACCTACCTGATGTATGTAAATTATCTTCATATCAAAAACACGATCTGGGCATTGATTGTTCCGGGCTTCCTGTTAAGTGCAAACAACGTGCTGATGATCCGAAGCTACTTTAACACCAGTATCCCGGACGCGCTGTTCGAGGCAGCCAAGATCGATGGCGCCGGACACATGAAAATTTTTACCAGCATCACACTGCCGCTTGGAAAACCGATTCTGGTAACAATGGGACTGTTTTCCGCACTTGGCTATTGGAATGACTGGACAAATGGTTTATACTATTTATCAGGAAATGACGGTCAGAAGCTTTACAGCATCCAGAACCTGCTGAACCAGATGATCACCGATATTCAGTATCTGGCAAGCGGAAAAGTAACCGGAAATATCGGTGCGGAGGTGGCAAAGCTGCCGACAACCTCCATCCGTATGGCAATCGCATTTATCGCCATGCTGCCGCTGTTTATCATCTATCCGTTCCTTCAGAAATACTTCGCAGAAGGTATCACACTTGGCGCGGTAAAAGGATGATTCACATGCGGAAATGAAAAAAGAGAAACACGTTTGTGTTTCCGGCATACAGCAGAAAAACAGTACAGACTCATGAAAACATGAGGTGTGCTGTTTTTCTGCTGTATTATCATAGTCAGTAAAAAAGATCCGTTCGCAAAAACAAACATGGAAAGCTTCCGAGCGTACCGGAACAGAAAAAAGGAGGAAACTTCATGCGTATTTCAAAACAGACGAAAAAAACAACACTGGCGCAGCAGGGGCGCTATCTTTTGATCTGCCTGCTGAGTATGCTGCTGCTTTTTCTGGCTGGGAGCATGATCATTCTGAATCGGATGCAGCAGCAGGTATATGAGCAGCTGGAGGAGGTTTCAAAGCTGTATACGGATGAGCTGGACAACCGTTTTTTTCGAATCAGCCGAAATCTGTTTTCGACCGTAATGGACAGCTCCAACCCGGATTCTTCTTTCTGGAAATATATGGATCTGATGGAGAAGGATCAGTATGAGGAATATGCCATCACACAGCTGCGAAGGAACTATGTATCTGCAGCGTGGGATTTTGGAACGGATTACAATGTTTTTCTCTATGCGAAGAAGGATGAGAGCTTATATCAGCTGAGCATTTCCTCCGACGGGCTTTATGCCGTTGATCCGTATCTGCAGGAAGCGCTGAAGCGCCGGATCAGGAGTCTGTCCCAGCAGACGTATGCAGTCAAGAAAAAATGGACCGTGATGCGCCAGGGCGATGAGGTTTATATGCTCAAGGTAGCACAGAGCCAGGGCGTCGGACTCGGCTGCTATGTCAATCTGAAGAAGATTTTGGAACCGTTCTCTGAGCTGTCTCTTGGGAAGAGCGGCTATGTCAGTCTCGTTGACCAGAACGGAAAAAGCATCGGAACACTGACGGAAAAAGGAATTGTAACGGATGGTTTGAAGCTTGATACCGGCAATTATACGTTCCGGCAGGAGCTTTCACAGGCACCGTTTGAAATTCGTACAAAAATCTCCTGGACGGGAGTCTTAAATCTGATGACGGGAAGTGTGTTTGCTCTTCTCGGCGTTGCATTTCTGATGGTGATTGCCGGTTCCGTGCTGCTGTTCCATCTGAAGACAAAAATCCTGAAGCCGGTCGCTATGTTTACGGAAAATCTTCAAAAATATGACAATGGGGATCTCACCTATCAGATGTCGGAAGGAAATCTGGTAGAGCTGGAGCAGATTGACGATAAATTCCGAAACATGATTCATCAGATCCGACGTCTGAAGATCACGCTGTATGAGCAGGAGCTGCAAAAACAGAAAATCGAGATGGACTACCTGAAAATCCAGATCCGCCCGCATTTTTATATGAACTGTCTGAACTTTATCTACAGCATGATCGACTTCGGTCAGTACGACCATGCAAAGTCGATGAGCCGTATTACGTCCGATTATCTTGCGTATATTTTCCGGAATACAAGCGAGATGGTGCCGGTAACGGCGGAGACGAACCACTGTGAAAATTACCTCAAAATTCTGCTGCTGCGCTATCCGGAAAAATTCACCTATTATTTTGAGGTCCATGAAGAGGTGGAAAACGCAGTAATCTTCCCGTTCCTGATTCAGGTGTTTGTAGAGAATGCGGCAAAACATGCCCTGACGCTGGAGAAGGTTCCGCTGATTTCCGTGACGGTTTACCCGGAGGACCGCGGAGACGAAAAGTATGTCAACATTTATATTTCGGACACAGGAAACGGTTTTCCGGAGGAGACGCTGCAAAGGCTGAAAGCAGGGGAAGATATTTCCGAGCATGGAAAGCATATCGGAATCGAAAACTGTCTGAAACGATTCCGCTATTATTATGGCGATTCCGGCGAGATTCATTTCGACAACAGTCCGCTCGGAGGAGCGATTGTAGATATCCACATTCCATACAAGACAGGGGGGGGGAAGAACATGAAACTATTGCTCGTGGATGATGAAGAGTACGTGATTGAAAGTATCAAAAGAAACCTCGATCTTACAGAGACCGGGGTGAACGAGGTGTATACCGCGTTTTCCGTACAGCAGGCGAAGAACATCATGGGAATGGTGGACATTGATATCGTGATCAGCGATATCGTGATGCCGGGCGGAACGGGATTCGACTTTGTGGAGTGGGTCAGAAAAGAGGAGCTGAAGGTCCAGGTCATATTTCTGACAAGCTATGCGAAGTTTGACTATGCCAGAAGAGCGATTCAGCTGAACAGTGTCGATTATCTGCTGAAGCCCATCGATTTTGACAAGCTGAAGGAAGCCGTACAGCGTGCGACGGAATCCGTTGCGAAAGAAAAGAAAATACAGGATCTCAGGCAGGAAAGCATCAAGTGGAACCAGAACAGAAAAATTCTGCAGCAGGATATCTGGAAAAATGTGCTGAAAGACGGCTTCTCCGAGGAGAAGTTCTGCGAAACGGCAGCACAGCGCCAGCTGCCATACGGACCGGGACACTATTTCCGGCTGATTTGTCTGATGCCGGAAATAAAGAGCAATAAGCGGGAGATGTGGGATACCGCGACCATGGAGTTTGTGATCGAAAATGTGCTGTCGGAACTGTATGAGGAAACGGATATTGCGGTAGATACTGTTTTTTACCAGGAACCGGGCATCTACTGGATTGTTACACAGTCAATGGAAAAAGCATTCCCGCAGGACGGCGGGCAGGACGGTGAAATTCTGCGGCAATTTGTTGCGTGGATGAATGAAAAAATCTACCCGGAGCTGTGGTGCGGCGCCGGACAGTGGGAATCTGTACTGGGGATGCAAAAGCAGAGCCGGAATCTTCAGAAAATGCGGGAGGGAAGCCTTTCCGTGCGGAACGAGGTGCTGTTTCTGAACGAGTTTCGGGCTCCGCAGACCAGCTACGAAAATAGGGAGCTGGATGTGTGGAAAGCTCTGCTTTCGGAGGAAAAACCGGAGGAGCTGCTGGAGCGGCTGCAGAAATACCTTGACCGGACGGAACGGGAAGGAATGATTACCAGAGAATTTCTGGTAGCGCTCCGTACCGATCTGACCCAGGTGGTGTATGCATGGCTTTCGGAACGGGAGATCAAGGCGTACGCGCTGTTTGCCGATGCGGATATGGAAAATCTGCATCGGAATTCTCTTTACGGAAGAGAAGAGATGATAGAATATGCTGGGGTACTGGTTCGGAAAGCAGTGCAGTACAGACAGTACATCAACAAATCAGATTCGGTTACGAGCCAGGTATGCGCCTACATTGATGCACATTACCGGGAGGAGATTCACCGGGAGGAGCTTGGGGAGCTTGTCTTTTTGAATACGGATTATCTGTCCCGGATTTTTAAAAAAGAAAAGGGTATTTCGATCAGTAATTATATCATCCAAAAGCGGGTGGAGGAGGCAAAAAAGCTTCTGACACAGAGCACGCTGCCGATCAATACGGTGTCGCTGTATGTGGGGTACAGCAATTTCTCGTACTTTACGAAGATGTTTAAGGACAATACGGGATACGCACCGCTGGAATACCGAAGAAGCTTTAGTGAAAAATAGCGGAAAGCCACCCTTCACATGTCCGGGAAATAACAGAGGATTTTATCACTTTCTTACGCACCGGAACAGCAGCAAACAGGTCGGAATAGTGAAAGAAAAAGGTCGGATCAGGGGATATTTTTTTCAGATCAGATGTGGTAAAATTTCAGTATAAGATTCAGAAAAAACGGAAAAACGATATTTTTCTGACATTTTAGGGGTTTCTGAAGAAGCAGATACAGCAAAAACGAGGTATGGAGGAGAAAAAATGACCGAGCAGAAATTAAAAGAGCTTCTGGCCGACATGACGCTGGAAGAAAAAGTAAACCAGATGAGCCAGGTGGTGGGCGCCTTCTTCAATAAAGATATGGACATCACAGCCATGGGACCGATGGCGGATAAAGGCTTTACGCCGGAAAATGTAGCGCTTTCCGGTTCCATCCTGGGCAGCATGGGTGCAGAAACGTTAAAGAAAATCCAGAAGGATTTTGTGGAGCAGCACCCGCATCATATCCCGATGCTGTTCATGCTGGATGTCATCAACGGCTTCAAGACTATTTTCCCGATTCCGCTGGGACAGGGCGCAACGTTTGAACCGGAGCTCTCCGAGAAGTGTGCGGCAGCTGCTGCAAAAGAGGCAGCCGTTTCCGGCCTTCACGTAACCTTCGCACCGATGACCGACCTGGTCCGCGATGCAAGATGGGGCCGTGTCATGGATCTACCGGTGAGGATCCGTATCTGAACGGTCTGTTCTGTGCCGGAATGGTACGCGGATTCCAGGGAGACGATCTGAAGGAGCCGTACAAGATTGCTTCCTGTGTGAAGCATTTCGCAGGCTATGGTGCTCCGACAGCAGGAAGAGACTACAATACGGTAGAGCTTTCCGAGCATACCTTCCGTGACTTCTATCTGCCGTCCTACAAAGCCGGCATCGATGCAGGAGCAGCGATGGTAATGACTTCCTTCAACACGGTAAACGGTGTTCCGGCAACCGGAAACAAGAAACTGATGCGCGGCATCCTGCGTGACGAGATGGGATTTGACGGCGTTCTGATTTCCGACTGGGCGGCAATCGAGGAGATTATTTACCACGGCTACTGCGCAGACCGTGAGGAGGCAGCTGTCCGCTCCGCCGAGGCAGGCGTTGACATTGATATGATGACCGGTATTTACTGCGAAAACCTGTGCCGTCTTGTAAGAGAGGGCAAGATTTCCGAGGATCTGATCGATGAGTCCTGCATGCGTATTCTGGAACTGAAAAACAAACTGGGACTGTTTGAAAATCCGTATAAAGACGCAGATGAGACGAAAGAAAAAGAGGTCATTCTCTGCAAAGAGCACCGCGCCCTGCAAGAGAAGCCGCAAGAAAATCGTTTGTACTGCTGAAAAACGAAGAGAAAATCCTGCCGCTTGGCAAGGAGAAAAAAATTGCCTGGGTCGGACCGTATGTACACAGCAGAAACCTGATGGGCGCCTGGTCCTTCATCGGAGATGCAAAGGATGTGACAAATCTGGAAGAGGCCGTAAAAGCGCAGGCAGATACGACAAACATGAGCTTCCATGCAGGTTCCCCGATGCTCGGCTCCGACATCCGTCTGGAGGGCTTCGGTGAAGCGATGGAGCAGTCCCATACACCGGAGGAAGAGGAGGCAATGCTTCTTGAGGCTGTAAACGCAGCAAAGGAGGCCGAGGTTGTCGTTCTTGCGATCGGTGAGGACCGTCTGCAGTCCGGCGAGGCAACCAGCAACGCGAATATCCGCATTCCGGAAATCCAGCAGAGACTGCTTGAGCGCGTTTCAGAAGTCAATGAAAACGTTGTCGTTGTCCTCTTCAACGGCCGTCCGCTCGACCTGCGCGATGTCGTATCGAAAGCAAAAGCCGTTCTTGAAGTATGGATGCCGGGTACCGAAGGCGCCAATGCAATCGCAGACGTCGTTTTCGGCGCATACGCTCCAAGCGGTAAGCTGACCATGAGCTTCCCGTATTCCGTAGGCCAGGTGCCGGTTCACTACAACGAGTATTCCACCGGAAGACCGCATGTGCCGGGCAAGGACAAAGACCGTTTCCGTTCCAAATACCTCGATATCCCGAACGCACCACTGTTCCCGTTCGGATATGGCCTTGGCTACACCAGCTTTGCAATTTCAGATGTGAAACTGGACAAGGCAGAGCTTGGCATGGAAGATGAGATTAAAGCTCCGTAATCGTGAAAAACACCGGCGATACAAAGGGAACCGAGACCGTACAGCTTTACATCCACGACGTAGCCGCATCCGTGGTACGCCCGGTGAAAGAGCTGAAAGATTTCTGCAAGGTAACCCTTCAGCCGGGAGAAGAAACCGAAGTCATCTTCAAAATCACAGAAGAAGAGCTTCGCTTCCTGACAGAAAATGAGCGTGTAGAAAGTGAAAACGGTGCTTTCGAAGTCTTCATCGGAAGCGACAGCACGACAGAGAATAAGGCAGAATTTGTGCTGAAAAAATAAGAAGCAATACTGGGATGTAGCGTAAGCGGAATCAAGATGGGGGTCTGAATCGCTACGGAAAGATAAAAGAAAAGCCAGCCACAAAAAGCGAAAAGAATTTTGCTTTTGCGGCTGGCTTTTTTCTGCCGGTACCGTATTGACCCTTCTGTTAAAACAAAGTAAAATAGAAATTGGTATTGGGACGAAAGAGAGGAAAAAAAATGGGGTACTTAGGAAACAAGTTACAGGGGAAATACCACAAAGACACATTCCAGACCGCCGTCAACATGGCGTGGCCGGCGATCGTGGAGTCGTTTTTCATTGCATTTGCGGGTCTTGTAGATTCGCTGATGGTAAGCTCGCTTGGCTCCTACGCAGTTGCCGCGGTCGGTCTGACGACACAGCCGAAGCTGCTTGGTCTGGCGTTTTTCTTTGCGCTGAATGTGTCGATTTCGGCTCTCGTTGCGCGGCGGCGCGGAGAGCAGAGGCAGGGTGCGGCGAATGAGACTCTGGTAACTGCGCTTGTATTTATTATCCTTGCGGCAGCTGCATTCAGTGTTGGATTTGTGGCGTTTGCAAGTCCGATTATCCATCTGTGCGGTTCAACGGCGGAGACTCATAATGGCGCAGTAACATATTTCCGTATCATCATGGGCGGTATGATTTTTAACTATATCCAGATGGGGATCAACTCGGCACAGCGCGGTGCGGGCAATACAAAAATCACGATGCGCACAAATGTAACATCAAATACGATTAATATTATCTTGAATTATCTTCTGATCAACGGCCATTTCGGGTTCCCGGCACTCGGCATTCAGGGTGCGGCACTGGCAACCGTCACAGGAACGGTTGTCGGATGTGTGATGAGTATCCTTTCCATCACAAAGCAAGACGGATTCCTGAACCTTGGCTATATTCTGAAGAACAAAATTAAACCGACGATTGCAGCGTTCATCAGCCTGGTCAGGGTCGGGTACAGTGTGTTTTTCGAGCAGGTTTTCATGCGGATCGGCTTTATGATGACGGCGATCATGGCGGCCAAGCAGGGAACCGATGCGATGGCGGCACACCAGGTCGGCATGAATATTATGTCGCTTTCGTTTGCGTTCGGTGACGGCCTTCAGTCCGCAGCGGTTGCACTGATCGGCCGGAGCTTGGCGCAAAAAAGCCGGATCTTGCGAAAGAGTACGGCAGAACGTGCCGTCTGATCGGCGCGGGCATCGCAGTATGCCTCGTTGCCATTTATCTTTTCGGCGGAAGATGGCTGTACAGCCTGTTTTTCGAAGAACAGCATATCATTGAAATCGGTGTCAGCATCATCCATGTCATTATCTTCGTCGTCATTTTCCAGATCTGTCAGGTTATTTACATGGGATGCCTGCGCGGTGCGGGAGATACGCTTTATACGGCAGTTGCATCCATGATCAGCGTTACATTTATTCGTACGATCGTTTCGTATCTGGGCGGTTACACGCTGGGGCTTGGCATCGTCGGAATCTGGTTCGGCGTGCTGGCGGATCAGATGTCACGGTTTATCTTTGCAACGATCCGATTCAAACAGGGAAAATGGGTGAAAATCAAGATTTAACCGAATCAAGCAGCGAAGCGGATTGCGAATATCCGCTTGACGTAACGATTCAGAGCCATGCGAAATGGTACTCTGAATCATTACCAATATAAAACTAAAACAGGAGGAAGCAAAACGATGTACAAATTTGACAGAGAAGCCTATGACAGGCGGATGGAGTGGTACCGCGACGCACGTTTCGGCATGTTTATCCACTGGGGACTTTATGCCATCCCGGCACGCGGAGAATGGGTGCGGAGTACCGAGCAGATTCCAAAAGAAGATTACATGAAATATTTTGAGGAGTTCAATCCTGTTGATTTCGAGCCGCGGAAATGGGCCAAGGCGGCGAAAGAGGCCGGTATGAAATACGTGGTTCTGACTGCCAAGCATCACGATGGATTCTGCCTCTTCGACAGCCAGTATACCGATTTCAAATCCACCAACACGAAATGCGGCCGCGACCTCGTTGCAGAGTACGTTGATGCCGTCCGCGCAGAAGGACTGAAGGTCGGTTTGTATTTCTCCCTGCTCGACTGGTTCCACGACGATTTCCCACATTACGGCGACCGGAACCACCCGATGCGGAACAACCCGGCATACAAAAACGATGACCGCGATTTCGACCGCTATCTGACCTACATGCACAATCAGGTACGCGAGATCTGCACAAACTACGGAAAGCTCGATGTGCTGTGGTTTGACTTTTCCTACGATAGCTGCGCGGCGAAGCATGGAAAGCGACGGAGCTGATCAATATGGTGCGGAAGCTCCAGCCGGATGTCATCATCGACAACCGTCTCGAGGTGAGCGGAGAGGCTACGGTTCTCTGGCGGCCGGAAATCCGACCTCGTACCACGCGACTTTGTGAGCCCGGAGCAGATGATTCCGCCGAACGGCATCCAGGATGTAAATGGAAACGATATCGCCTGGGAATCCTGCGTTACGATGAACAATCACTGGGGTTATTGTGCCAACGACCACTTCTTCAAACCGGCACCGATGCTGATCAAAAAGCTGGTCGAGTGCGTATCGAAGGGTGGAAACCTGCTTTTGAATGTCGGCCCGGACGCCAGGGGAAATATCCCGGAGGAGTCGATCGAACGGCTGGCTGAGATTGGAAAGTGGATGAAGAAAAACGGAGAGAGCATTTACGGCTGCGGAAAAGCCGGTATTGAGAAACCGGACTTTGGCCGTGTGACGCGCCACGGAAACCATCTGTATTTTCATGTCTATGAAATACCGTTGGGCCGCTGCCGCTGCCCGGCGTGAAAAAAAGAAGAAATTCAGGCGATCCGCTACGTCGCAACCGGCGCGGAAATCCCGGTTTCCACAAGCTGGGTACACAGCGATTATCCGACCATGGCATTCGCCGATCTCGGCGAAGACCCGGTATTGCCGGATGGAGTCGATACAGTCATCGATGTGATTCTGAAAAAGTAGAGGGTAAAGCATCAGCCACAGTTTTCCGAAAGGGTTTCTGTGGCTGATTTTTTGCGTGGCAGGAAAGTTCGCTGAAGTTTCCTGCCACGTAAAATCGGATTTGATCCTGGAGCGTATCTGAAAAAGCATTTCCGCAAGCTGCAAGCCCCACTTTGCGGTATAGTTTGCCCTCATTCGGTTGCCGTAGCGGTCTTAAGCCGCCTTCATTCGGACAAAATCTCCCACAAACTGGGACTCGCAGCTTGCGAAAACCGTTTTTCAGACACGCTCTAAAAGTCTTACAAGTTCTTACAAAATTCTGTATTTTTCGCTCCGACGATTGACAGTTCTGACAGAAAAATGCATACTGAAAAAAACGCAAGATCACAGCCCGTGCTTCGAGATTTAACCGAATCAAGCAAGTAGCGAAGCGGATTGCGAATATCCGCCTGACTCCTTTTCCTGCGAGGGAAGGATAAGAGCTTTCGGAGTGAGAAAAGGGCAGTCTGTTTTTAGAAACGAAGCAAGAGAATGATAGCTTTGCTTTACAAAGAAAAAAGAGGGGGAATAAAACATGATTCGTCTGAACCACGTCAGTAAGATTTACGGAGACGGAAGCAAAAAAGCCGTCGACGATCTTTTCTGGGATATCGAGGATGGAAAGATCACCGGATTTATCGGCCCAAACGGAGCCGGGAAAACGACAACATTAAAAATGATCACCGGCATCCTGGCACCGTCCGAGGGAACGATTGAAATCAATGGAAAAGATATCCAGAAGGATCCGCTTGAAGCCAAGCGCCAGTTCGGTTTTGTGCCCGACGACCCGGATGCGTTTCTTCGCGTCAGGGGAATTGAATATCTGAATTTTATGGCAGATATCTACGGTGTCGGAACGGAAGAGCGTCAGCGTTTTATCGAAGAAACCGCAAAACGCTTTGAGATGGAAGAGAACCTTTCGAGCCGTATCATGAGCTACTCGCATGGCATGCGTCAGAAAATCATGGTGATGGGCGCACTGATCCACAAGCCGCCGGTCTGGATTCTCGATGAGCCGCTGACCGGCCTTGACCCGCGCTCCGCGCACGAGCTCAAACAGATGATGCGTGAACACGCCGATGCCGGAAACGCCGTGCTGTTTTCCACCCATGTGCTGGAAGTAGCGGAAAAACTCTGCGACCGCATCGCCATCATCCATCACGGCCGCCAGGTATACCTGGGTACCCTGGAAGAATTAAAAGCGGCCTATCCGGATCAGACACTTGAAAATATCTTTCTGGAGATCACTGAACATGCGTAACTTATGGATTCTCACCCGTTTCCTTCTGAAAAGCGGACCAGGAAAAAGCAATCAGAAGAGCGGAAAAAAGAAAGCATTTTCGGACGGAGGACGTATCGTTGTATACCTTCTGCTTGGTGTCTGCCTCCTTCCCGTGTCGGTCTTACTGTTTCTTCTGGGATATTCCGGCTATACCTTCCTGCAGCCGCTCGGGCTGGAAACCCTGCTGATCGAGTTCGTCTGTGCCATCGGCATGATGGTCATTTTCTTCTATGGCCTGCCGCTGTTTCTGAGCGAGTATTACATGGACTCTGACCTCGTAAAGCTTTTGCCGCTGCCGTTTACCCCGGCGCAGATTGTCGGTGCGAAAGGCTTCTGCTGTCTGCTGAACGAATACTATCTTATTGTACTGCTGTTCTTTCCGTTTCTGTTAGGGTACGGGATCAGCGCCAAAATGGGCATTTTTTACTGGATCAATATGATCCTCGCCTGCCTTATTTTCCCGGTTGTGCCGCTCGTTTACGCCGCAGTTTTGACGATGCTCGTGATGCGTCTTTTCAAAAATATCCGAAACAAGGATTTCTTAAGCTACCTCGGATTCGCCGCATCCCTGATTTTTGCGATCGGTATCAACGTATTTTCGCGCAGTATCGGAAATTTTGAAATGCAGGATATTATGAACCTGATGGAAAGCCAGAAGGGCACTCTGCGCGCCTTCCGGACCATTTTTCCGAACCTGCCCTGATGACCGGAAGCCTTGCAGATGCATCCTTTCTCAAAATGATACTCTACATCGCTACAACAGCCGTCATCCTTGCTGTCTTTTTCGCCCTCGCCTGGAAAATCTACCTCCCGGCTGTCCTCGGCATGAGCGAGACCACCAGCGAAAAACGCATTTTATCCAAAGAAGAAGTGACCCGAACCGTCAAAAGCAAAAATCCGGTCCGCACCTACGCGATGATTGAATGGAAAAACTGTACCGCACACCGGCCTGGTTCATGAATTGTGTTCTGATGCCTCTCATCTGGCCGGTCTTCATGCTTGGTATTGCCCTCATTTCAATCATTTCCAGCCTTGGCATGGCTAAAACCACTGGCCTTTGGACCCGGCTTGCCGCCGATGGCACTATATTCCGCCTCCTGAAAGGGGAACTGCCCGTCGCAGTTGCCGTCCTTACTGCCGCCGGAATTGCCGTCATGATGTCCATGTTCTGCGTGATCTCCGCCACAGCGATGTCCCGAAAGGGCAGCGAATACATCTATATGAAATGCATTCCGATGAGCTATCATGACCAGATCCGTGCCATGCTGGTAAGCGGCATCCTGATCAGTCTCCTTGGCACCTTGCCGTACTCTCTGGTCTTCAACATGATTGCTGTCGTCTTCGGTCTGCACCCGGCGACCCTTCTTTACACCACGGCGATCACGGTTTTATTTACCCTGTTCGTCAACTATGAACAGCTCCTTTTTGACCTTGCATTTCCGAAATTAAACTGGGAAAACGAAACCGCCGCCATAAAATCCAACAACCGCTCCCTGATCTCCGTCCTCATCGACCTCACCGTCGGCGCAATCCTGATCGGAGCCGGCTACCTGCTGTACGGAAAACTTCACCTCAACATCCACATCACCACGAGCGTGATGATTCTGCTTACCGCAGTCCTGACCTTCGCCATGCGAACCGCCCTTTTTAAATGGGGCGTTCAAGTGATGGAACATCTGGAAAGCGCTTAACAGTTTCGAGACATAATAACAATATTAAAATGTGATAGAAAAGAGATTTCAGCCAATGTGCGGATCTCTTTTTTTGCGCTCCTTTCCAATTTCGCTGTGTATTTTCTTTTATCGATTATGCTTCATTGTACTACTAAAAGACCTGTGTGGGCAATCCATTGCCGCCATTCCCCGAAAATTTTAAAAGACGGACAAAAAACAGAGGATTTCTCTCTGCATTTTGTCCGTCTCTCTACAATGTATTTATTGGATTCTCCGTTTACAAAAATGATTTCGGAAATGATGAACTAATTCATCGCCTCACCCTTCAGCAGTCTGCTGATGTGCTTGTACAGAAGCATGGTTACCAGTGATACCACAACACCTTTGATGATATTAAACGGTACAACGGCAAACAGAACAAAGGTCGGAAGGCTTGTAATTGCTTTGTTGACTGCAGATCCCATTCCCACAAGGGCATCCATCGGCATTCCAAAGGCTGCTGCATAAGCCGGAAGCAGTACAAAAGCGTTCAGAAGACCGCCGGCTGCTGCCAGAAATACGGTTCCGACTGCCATACCGATCATGGCATTTTTCTTGGTTTTCTGTGTTTTGTAGATCCATGCGGCCGGCATAACATACGCACAGCCGATCAGGAAGTTTGCTACTTCGCCAACACCTGCGGTGGTACTTCCTTTCATGACAAGGTTCAGCAGAATCTTAATCAGCTCAATCGCAGCTCCGGCAAGAGGTCCCATCGCAAAGGCTCCGATCAGCACCGGAACTTCGCTTAAATCAATCTTGTAGAAACTCGGGGCAAACGGAAGCGGGATGTCAAAAAACATCAATACGACTGCGGCGGCGCCGAGCATTGCCACCTGTACCATGTAACGGGTTTTTCCGATTTGCGACATCTTTGATGTCTGTTTTGCTGTTGTCTGTGCATTCATAACTGCATTTCTCCTTTTTTCTGGAGATCTTGACCGGTTCTGCCGGAAGTAACGAGTCCAAATACGCTCCACGAATTTGAACTCGTTTTCGCGGCAGTCGCCAAGGTCTCGTGCAAGCACGGACTTTGGCTCGTTGCCCGCGAAAAAAGTGCCCTGAATTCCTTTTCTTGAATTCAGGGCACCAAAAATATTTCCATGCAAATAAATTTTATTTCATCTTCTTTCATCCAGACTTTAACTGTTGGTCCCGGAGTTGCACCGAGTCAGCCGCTGTTTGATATCGCAGCGGGTCGCGGACTATACCGCCAGTAGGGAATCACACCCTGCCCTGAAGATCTCCGTATTTTGTTTTACAAGAACATTTTATTCATATTCACACAATTTGTCAATACTTTTTTCAGACAATACGTTATCTGGTTAGTTTGCTACGCCCATCTGAATTTTTCCTGTGCTCTTATTTTTCAGCACACGCAGATAGCAGATCCGCATATCTCCCTTCAGGACGAGACGGATCTCAGATGCGCCGTCAGTCTGCGGTCTGTCTGCGAGGGAAATTTCAACATCCTCATAAACCGGCTCGCGGTACCGGTTGCGCTCTTTTACTTCTTCCTCCGCATAGCGGTCCAGTTTCGGGGCGCTGCGGAACTCACAGGTTCTTGTGTCACCGGTAAAGCTTCCCATCGAAACACCGTCCACAAAGGCTTCCACACTGCCGCCGCGTTCACTCTTCACATGAAGCGCCAGAACAGCAGCATCGGAAAGATCACAGTCACGGTAAACGAGAACGCCGTCTTTCGTCTCATCCTGTACGCGGACTGCTTTGAAATTGAAGTGGCCCTCCGTCAGATACATGTTCTCGTAATCATCGTAGTGGTCTGCCGCGGTAAATGCACTCAGATCGCGTACTCCCCTTTTTCCGCCCGGAATAAAGATTTCTGCGGAAACGGCTTTATCCTTGCAGGATGCGCCCGCATAGATTTCATACGTTCCTTCTTCTACCATCAGTCTGCGGCTGATGACATCGTAGAAGCGAAGCTCCTCCACCGGGATTTCCAGTGCGATGTGTCTCGTCTCGCCCGGGGCAATGTTTTTCACACGGACAAAATCAAGCAGCTGGCAGATTGGTTTCTTTACGCAGGATTCCAGAGCGGAACCGTAGATCTGGACGACCTCGTCGCTTGCGGTATCGCCCGTATTTCTCACATCGAGAGAGATCTGCAGCAGACGGTCATCTTTTAAGGAAATCTTATAGTTCTCATACGCAAATGTGGTATACGTCAGGCCATAGCCGAATGGATACAATTCCTTCCCGTCGAAATAGCGGTACGTTCTTTTTCCTTTGATGATGTCGTAATCGTCAATGTCCGGCAGCTGATCGATACTCTCATACCAGGTCATATTCAGACGGCCGGCCGGTGCATAGATTCCAAGCACAGCCTCTGCCATTGCGCTTCCCATATCCTGGCTTCCCGTTGCAGACATGATGATCGCCGGCAGTTTTTCCATCGCTTTCTGAAGTGTGTACGGATAATTCGTAAACAGCACCAGAACGGTATTCGGATTGACCTCTGCGATCCGGTCAAGCAGCATCTCCTGCTCCTCTGGCAGCTCCAGTGTGTTGCGGTCGATCTCCTCTTTCGCATTGATCACGGAGTTACAGCCGAGCGCAAGCAAAACCTGCTTTTTGCCCCGGACTGCAGCAACTGCTTTTTCAATTCCGTTTTCGACAACCTCCATCGTAATCGGAATTCCCTCCGTCTGCTCAAAGGAGAAAAATCCCTCCGCATCTCTATAAACCGGGTAATGGAAACGGTTGGTCAGCACAACGCTGCCATCCTCCTGCGGCTCCACGTGGAAAATCTCCATCACAAACCAGTCGAAGGCTTCCTCCCGGTCTGCCGCAATCTGTCCCATTTTCGGCTTTTCTCCCTGCGACTCTGAGAGTCTTGCGCCGAGGTATTTTCCGGTACGGACACTCTTGAACGTATAGCTTCCCTCACCCAGTATTCCTTGATAAACACATCTGGCTCATCTGCCATCTGAAGTGTTCCGTCTTCTGCTACGGCAAGACCTTTTCCATCACAGCGGAAAACAACGCGATCCAGACCATCCGCGAATGTAATGTTCTCCTGCTTCAGTACTTCCATCCCCTGCAGGAAGGTTGTGCGGTATGGTGCCGTTCCGCCGTACCAGTCCTGATACCATGCATCACCAAGCGGTCCGACAATGGCAATATCTTCTGCTTTCAGGGCTTTGTCAAGTGGCAGCGCTCCGTTCTCATTTTTCAGAAGTACGATCGATTCGCGGCTCAGCTCTTTACAGATTTCACGTGCCTTCGGGGAATCGATATCGTCCTCGGTCACACGGTCATACGGATTCAGATTTTCCCGATCATAAACGCCGAGACGAAGCTTCGTCTCCATCATACAGCGAATAGAGCGGTCCATATCCTCTTCTTTCAGAATGCCAAGCTCATATGCCTCGCGTGCCGCCTGCTCTACCATACGCGGATCGTCAGACATGGCATCCACACCGGCTTTCAGCGCCGTTGCGATCGTCTCCGCATGCTGTCCGAAATAGTGATGCAGATTCACGACAAGTCCCATCGCACCGCCGTCGCTGACAACGTGACGGAGACCGTACTGTTTTTTCAGAATATCGGTCACTTCCGGATTCAGGATACCGATCGTTCCGTTGATCTTGTTATATGCCGTCATAATGCCCTCTGCGCCGCCATCCTCAATACATCTGCGAAATGGCTCCAGATACAGCTCATATTTGTTCCGCGGGTCAATGGAAGAATTTTTCCATCCGCGGCCGACCTCCGTGTTGTTTCCATAGAAATGCTTTAAGGTCGCTGCACAGCGCAGATACTTCGGATCATCGCCCTGCATTCCCCGGATATAAGCACCGGCCATTTTTCCGGTCAGCACAGGATCCTCTCCGTAACCTTCTTCGTTTCTTCCCCATCTCGGATCGCGCTCAAGATCAACGGTCGGAGCCATCTGCTGAGTCCATGGCCCTCATGGCGGTGCCATACGACGCGCGCCTCGGTTCCTGTTATTTCACCGGCCTGTCTGATCAGCTCCGGGTCCCAGGATGCACTCATACCGATCGGCTGTGGGAAGGATGTTGTCACATCCGGTTTTCCAAGACCGTTCTGATCGTTTCTGCCCTCAACGCCGTGTGCCGCCTCACCGCCCACAGAGACTCCCGGAATGCCAAGGCGCGGCAGATCCGGGGAAGAGCTGGCGAGGTATCCCAGTTTTTCTTCGACCGTCATTTCTTTTAACAGCCAGTCGATTCTTTCCTGATCCGTCAGTGATGCATCCCAGAACGGTGTGTTTTTGTTTATCTGAAACTCCTTCTTTTCTGTCATTTTCCAAAAACCTCCCTATGATTTTGTCTCATGAAATTGTTTGCAGATTTTCCATATACTGTTATCTTTTTACAATGTTTCACATTTCCCATTACTGTCGCTGTATTTTAAAACATGGCTGATATTTAATAATATCAGACCATGTTTTTATGCCGCCTTCCGTTCAACGGCAAAACCTTATGTTTTTGCTTTACTTACTCTACATCAACAAGTTTGGTAGCAAGGAACTCTGTCATAGCTTCTTCTGCATCTGCCAGACCATTGTCTGTCAGCTCCTGTACCATGCTCTCCCAGTTTCCATCAAACTCATCTTCGGTACCAGTTACGCATTTAACAAGTCCCGGCCAAGCAATTTCGTCCAGAATTGTCTGTTTCTCAGCAAGTTCCTGTGGCTGCTGATATGCCCACAGTGCAGAGTATGGAAGAAGATCGAACTCTTCCGGCTGTGCAAACATGTCGGTCAGCATCTCAAATCCCATCGCTTCGCATCCTTCTTTTTCTGCTGTATTGTAGTTTGCAATAACAGACTCTTTGGTAGTTGGAGTGTATGGGAATCCGTCTTCAGAGTAGGAACCTGTTCCGTAGATCGGGAATCCAGTGTAGTTGTCAATACCGGTATTCTTTGCATAATCCGGATCAGACTGAGCTTTTGCAACTTCTTCATCGGTACGATATGGCTGTCCGTCATCATCGAGGAAGTAGTTCTCGCCTTCAATACCCCAGTGATACAGGATCTGTCCTTCATCGGAGCACAGATAGTCAAGGAATTTGATGGCACGAACCGGATCTTCACAGCTCTTGGTAATTCCAATACCCCAGCCAACGGTAGTTCCCTGATACAGAAGGGCTTTTTCTACCTGATCTTCTCTTAAGGTTACAGGAAGTCCAACATAAGTCTGATCTACTTTTCCGTCTGCTACCAGAGTAGCTTCGCACTGGCTGTAATGCCACTCAGCATCGGTGATGGCAACAACACGGCCGCTGGCAACTTTTGCAATATAGTCATCATCTGTCTGCGTTGCAAAGTTCGGATCCAGGATACCTTCGTTGTACATACGGCACAGCCATTTGAAGTATTCTTTCTCTTCATCTGTTACATGTTTGTAATGTACGTTGTACTCGTCGTCAATGATCCACTGTCCATTATCCGGGGATGCATCAGCGATCAGTCCTGCCGGGTTTCCAAGGGTAATCATCCAGTGCCAGTCAGAAGCACTCATGGTGATACCGATCATATCCAGACCATCTTCTGTTTTTGGATGTGCTGCAAGATAGCTCTTGATCATTTTTTCATACTCATCCAGTGTCTTCGGATATTTATAATCGTTCTCTTTTAATGCAGCCCACTGAATCTGGCAGCTTCCGCCTGTTGTCAGGGTTTTCTGGTTTACACCTGCGTAGGAAAGCTGATAGATTCCAGGATCATCCTGGCTCCATTTCAGTTTTTCCATCTCTGCTCCGTACATTTTTTTGATGTTTGGACCATATTTTTCAATCAGGTCTGTCATATCAATCAGCGCGCCTGCCTGATACAAATCTGTTGCTGAGCCTTTTGCATAAATCATGTCCGGATACTCATCATTTGCGATCATCAGCGCAACATCTTCTTTTGCATCACCCTGGGATGCTACCGGATAGGAAACATCAAGTGTAACGCCTGTTGCCTCTGTGATTGCTTTTGCTACCGGGTTATCCCAGTTGCCGTTTTTACCATCAGCGTTAAAATACTCAAAGGTAATCGGAGATTTGTCATCTGCATCATCTGCTGTCTCGCCTGAAGAACTTGCCTCTGCCGCTGATCCAGTCTCTGTGCTGGACCCTCCCTTGCTGCTGCCACTGTCGGAACCGCATCCTGCGAGCATTCCGGCCACCATAGCAGATACTAACATGAGTGATACTACTTTTCTTTTCATAAAAGCCCTCCTTAAAATGGTTTATGTCATCCTGCACTCTTTCTTTCGTCTGGCAGGAATAAACATCATCTTTTTCTAAAAATTTTTTAATACTGTTTTTTATCAGTCTTTAACAGAACCAAGTGTCATACCGCCGATAAAGTATTTCTGAAGGAACGGATATACAATAACGATCGGCACAGTTGCTACAATCGTTACGGCCATACGTACGGACATTGGTGTTACGGCCGTCTGTACATTGGTTCCTGCATGAACGTCCATTTTCATGGTCGCCTGGTTCATAATCTCATACAGTTTGTACTGCAGAGTCGGGAGTTTTTTCGCATACAGGTAAGTATCCATGAAGGAGTTCCACTGTCCTACTGCATAGTACAGACCTACGGTTGCGATAACCGGTTTACAAAGCGGCATAACGACTTTATACCAGATCTGAAAATCGTTTGCTCCGTCGAGCTTTGCTGCCTCCTGCAGAGCCATCGGCAGTCCGTCGATATAAGAGCGGACCAGAATCATATTATAAACCCACATCAGACCAGGCAGAATGTATACCATGAAGTTATTGCCCAGCTTTAAGGTACGGATAATCAGAAGATATTCCGGAATCATACCGCCACTGATATACATGGTAACAACGAACAGAAGCTGGAATGGTTTGCGGAGTACGAAGTCTCTGCGGCTTAATGTGTAAGCAACCATCGAGGTACATACAATACCTACGATTGTTCCGATGATGGTTCTTGTTACAGAAATCACAGCCGGCATTGCAATGCCGCCGTCTTTAAATACATATTTATAGTTGCTTAATGTAAACTTTCTCGGAATGATGAAGTTTACATTCTTAATGGTATCCGTAGAATCGTTGAACGAAATCGCCAGTACGTTCAGGAACGGATAAATGGTGATGATGACGAGGAATACGAAGATTACCGCCAGTACGTAGTCAAATTTTTTTGCTTTCTTGTTCATATTCGCGTCCTCCTACATAAGTTTATCTTCGCCTACCAGACCGGCAATCTTATTGGCGATCAGCAGCAGGGTAACGCTGACTGCAGACTGGAATACACCGATTGCGGTACCAAGACCGTAGTTGCTGTTTCCGATACCTCTCTTATAAGAGAACCAGGAAAGTACCATCGTGTGATCCTCAACCAGCGGGTTACTAAGAAGCATCTGACGCTCCATACCTACGTTCAGGGCGCCACCGATGCTCATAATCAGCAGTACGATGATGGTCGGTCGGATACCCGGCAGAGTGATGTGCCAGATCTTCTGCAGACGGCTTGCACCGTCCATATCAGCGGCCTCGTAAAGACCAGGATCAATACCTGCCATGGCGGACAGATAAATAATTGCGTTCCAGCCAACCTCTTTCCAGCAGTTAATCAGGATAATGGTTACCCAGATAAGCGGTGAGTTGGAACTCATCAGGTGCAGGTTCTTGCCGAAGATACTGTCAACAACACCGCCGTCGTTGAAAATATTCTTTGCAATACTTGCAATAATAACCCAGGATACAAAGTGCGGCAGATAAGAAATGGTCTGCGTTACTTTTTTGAACTTCATAAAGAACATCTCGTTCAGAAGAACCGCAAATGCGATTGCTGCGATCGTTCCAACCGCGATGTCAAGGAAGCTTACTCCCAATGTGTTGATTAATGTCTGTGTGAACAGACGGTCTTTGAATGCATCTGTAAAATTTTGAAATCCAACCCAGGTTCTCTCCCAGATCGGAAGTGCAAATGTCGCAGGTTTTACCTCCTGAAATGCCATGGTCCATCCCCACAGTGGAATGTACTTGAAGATAATCAGCCAGATTACAAATGGTACTGACATCACAAGCAGCCAACGCTGTTTCCACAAGATTGCAGGGGTAATTTTCTCTCCTTTTTTCTTTTTCATTTTTTCCTTCGCCATTACTCCCCATCCTTTCCGTTGTTTTGTGCGTTTTTATTACGCATTTTCTTTGATTATTTGTGATGTTTACACTATATCAAATAAAATCCCCGTTTGATATTGTGTATTTTGTCCACTTATATTGACTTTTTTTATCTTTTTCCACATTTTCAGTTGCTATGGCAGGCATTTTTACTAATTTATATGCGTTTGTTTTTATTTTTTACACCAGCTTACAATTCTACCAATCAGTGTTTTTTTTGTAAAAAAAGCAGGAAAACGTAATGGGGGATTACATTTTAAGAAAAATGTCAGTTTTTTATCCAAATAATCTCCGTTTTCTCTGCTATGATAAACACCATAGAACCAAGAGGGGAAAAACGAGATGAGCCAATACAACATATTAGTCGTAGACGACGACCGGGAAATCGTAAGATCTCTCGGCAAACTATTAGAACTGGAAGGCTACAGGGTAAAAAAAGCCTACAACGCATGGAGCACTCGACATCCTCATGACCGAACAGATCCATCTGATCCTGCTCGATGTCATGATGCCCAAAATGAACGGCCTTTCCGCCCTGATGAAAATAAGAGAAAAAAACAACATCCCGATTATCATGCTTTCCGCGAAAACCGAAGAGAGCGATAAAGTCATCGGACTTTCGATGGGCGCCGATGATTACGTGACAAAGCCGTATAATACCGCCGAACTCATGGCCCGTGTTAAATCCCAGCTCCGCCGTTACTTCTCCTTAGGCGCCGCAAACGGAACCACACAAAGCCAGGATATCCTGAAAAACGGCGGTCTGCTGCTGAACCGAAACACCAAAGAACTCCTGGTGGACGGTGAACCTGTTCGCCTGACCGCAACCGAGTACAAAATTATGGAGCTTCTGATGGAGCATCCCGGCTATGTATTCTCAGCCGAAGAAATCTACAGCCAGGTCTGGCAGGAGGATGCTTACAGCGTAGAAAATACCGTCATGGTTCATATCCGGCGCATTCGTGAGAAAATCGAAATTACGCCGAAAAATCCAAAATATTTAAAGGTGGTGTGGGGAATTGGATACAAAATTGAAAAAATTAACGGAGACTGAAAAACGCATCCTGCTGTGGATGCTTCTCGATCTTTCTATGGTACTGATTTTGTGCGGAAAGCTTCTGCGGAAATGGGCCAGTGAATTCGAATGGGGAATGTGGCGCAACATCGAATGGGGTATCGGCATTGGAGTGACGGTAGTCGCGTTTTGGGCATAGCCGCAGCCTTGTATCTGGTATGGAAATTCCGAAAAAATACCGGGAACTCGAAAATGACTGCTTTTGCCGGCAGTGAACCGGAAAAAGCGGGAAAAACAGCAAAAAGCAGCGAAGGGGCAGCCGCAGATAAGTCCGAGACAGATGAAATAGAAAAATCCCGGCAGATGCAGTTTGAGGCAAGAGCCGCTGCGGAAGCAGAGAAAGAGCAGCTGTTTCTGAAAAAATCCGAAAAGGTGCCAAATGAGCTTCTGGTTCTTGTCGGAGGATTTGCTTTTTTCGGATGGCTTCAGCCGCTCCGGCACAGCTATGCCAGATACCGCATTGTTGCCGAATGGGGTACTGTAATAGAGTGTGTGCAGACAGGTCTTCTGTTTTTTGGAATCTGTGGCGTTTTCCTTCTCAGTGCCGGCATTCTTGTCTGTCGCTATGAAAAGAAACAACTGAGAGAAATGTCCTTTTTTTGCAGAGAAAGGAAGCGTTACAGAGATCGGACCAGCCTGGAACGGCAGCTTGCCGGTCAGAGTAAATGGCCGTTCCGTGTGGCACTGATTGCGGAACTTCTAATCGTGATTACCATGATCACCGGACTGATAAACGGAATGGATGGCGAGGTACTGTTTGTCATTCTTCTTGGGCTGACCACGCTGATTTTAATTCTGTTTGCCTGGAAAACATACCGCAGTCGCCTGAACCGGGAGATGGGCCTTTTGATGGAACAGATCCATACGATGGCAGAAGGCAGCATGGAAAGCCGGATCCATGAAATATCCGAAAAATCCCTGCTGTATCCGGCGTTTGCAGAGCTGGAAAATATTGAGAGCGCTATGCAGAAGAGCGTAGAAAAACAGATGCAGGCGGAGCGTCTCAAAATTGACCTGATTACCAATGTATCGCACGATCTGAAAACACCGCTCACCTCGATGGTCGGCTATACGGATCTTCTGAAAAAAGAGGATCTGACACCGGCGGCACAGGATTACGTCGAAGTGATTTCTGTGAAACAGGAACAGCTAAAGGAGATGATCCAAAGCCTCTTCGAGCTCTCCAAATCGACAAGCGGAACCGAAAAATTCCAGATGGAAAAAATGGATATGAAACGGTTGATCGAGCAGACCCTCGCCGATATGGACGATGCGATTGCGCAGAGCAATCTGTCGTTCCGCACGGCGCTCGGAGAAGAGCCGCTGCCGTTCCTTGGGGATAATGGGAAAATGTACCGCGTGATACAGAATCTCGTGGAAAATATCCTGAAATACAGCCTGGGCGGAACGAGAGTTTACATTGACGCAGGGAAGGAAAACGGGGAGATTTTCGTGACGATGAAAAACATTTCCGCCTATGAGATGAATTTTGAAGCGGAGGAAATGATGGAACGCTTTGTGCGCGGCGACGAATCACGGACGAGCGAGGGTCACGGCCTTGGCCTTGCGATTGCATCAAGCTACACGGCCAACATGGGCGGCCGCATGGAGCTTGCGGCAGACGGCGATCTGTTTAAAGTCATCCTGCGTTTCCCGGAGGCAGGCGAGGATTCTGCAGCGGGAGAAACAGCCACAAAAACCTGACTTGCATAAGAATGAGACAGAAGCGGGATTGCAGCAGGAAGGATCTGAAGAAGGATTCTGAGAGAGTATGTAATCCCCGGGAGGAAAAAAATGGAGACAATCAGTATTATCATACCATGCTACAACGAAGAGGAAGCAATTCCGGTTTACTACGAGACGATGGTACGTCAGATGAATGAGATGGAAGAACAGCAGAAGGTTCAGTTCGAGCTGATCTTTGTTGACGACGGCTCAAGGGATCACAGTCTGTTTGAGATGCGCCGGCTTGCGCAGAAGGATATGCGCTGCCGTTACCTCTCGTTTTCGAGAAATTTCGGAAAAGAGGCAGCCATGTACGCCGGACTGCAGGCGGCTAAAGGTGATTACGTAACGGTGATGGATGTCGACCTTCAGGATCCGCCGTCCCTTCTTCCGAAAATGTACGCGATGCTGCAGAGCGGCACTTGTGACTGTGTAGCGGCACGCCGCAGTTCGCGGGAGGGCGAGGGAAAAATCAAATCCTTCTTATCAAATGCTTTCTACAGTGTGATCAACCGCCTTTCCAAAACAGAGATCGTAAGCGGTGCAAGGGACTACCGCCTGATGAGCCGCAAAATGGTGGATGCTGTGCTGGAAATGAGTGAGTACAACCGCTTTTCCAAAGGGATTTTCGGATGGGTCGGCTTTCACACAGAATGGCTGGAATTTGAGCATGAGGATCGCTGCGCCGGAACATCAAAGTGGCCACTTCGAAAGCTCCTTGCGTACTCAATCGACGGCATCACAGGTTTTTCCGTAGCCCCGCTGTCACTCGCATCCGTCATGGGCGTGCTCTTTTTCCTGATTTCGATGATTCTGATCGTGTTCATTATCGTAAGAACGTTGCTGTTCGGCGATCCCGTTGCGGGCTGGCCGTCGATGGCATGCATCCTTTTTCTGGTGAGCGGTGTACAGCTTTTCTGCACGGGCATTGTAGGCATTTATCTTTCCAAGACATATCTTGAAACAAAGCACCGTCCGATCTATCTTTTAAAGGAGACGAGTGAAGAGACGGTCAAGATGCACAGTGTGCAGCCGGTGAAAAAGCAGGAGAGTGCTGCAAAGAGAAGAAAAGATGCCCATACGGCAGAAAAGAAAAATGTGTATTTTCCAGAGTATGCCGACAAACGCCATGCTTCTGAAAGAGGAGAAATCCGGGCATGAAAAAGGAAATCTTAAAGGAAATAAGAGAGCCGGGGAAATCACGGAAAAAGAAAGGCCAGCCGAAAGGACGGCGGAACGGCTTTTTGGAAGGTCTTACCGGAAAGGATTTTACGGCGGCTGGTCTGTTTTTCTTTTCTTTGCTTTTGTGCCGGCTGTTCGTCCTGCAATACGGCGTATTCGGCTCCTCGATTGACTGGATCAGCCAGCACAGCACCCTTGCCGATTACTTCCGAAAGCGGTTTTACGCGACCGGAAACCTCTTCCCGGATTTCGCATGGAATCTGGGAGGAGGTCAGAATATTTACCATTTTGCCTACTACGGACTGCTGAGTCCGACCATGCTGTTATCCTACCTTTTCCCGTTCATCCCGATGGACCTGTGTGATGGGTTCCTCCGCGCTGCTGTATGCGGCGGATGCAGTGCTTTTTTATCGATGGATCAGCAAAAAGGGTCTGCATTACGGCAACTGTCTTTTTACATCACTTTTCTTTACGTGTTCTACCGCACTTCTATATCATTCCTATAATCAGCTTATGTTTGTCAATTATATGCCGTTTCTGCTGCTGGCTCTGCTGGGCGTGGATCGCCATTTTCAGAAGAGAAAGAGCGGTCTGCTGATTCTTTCCGTTCTTGGGATGATTCTGACCAGCTTTTATTTTTCGGTCGGCGGGCTGCTTGCGCTCACGGCGTATGCAGTGACGGAGTATTTGAAATGCGGTACAGAAAATGCTGCGTATGAAGCGGAACAGGAGAATCGAAAAGTGTCGCGGAATCAAAAGGCCGGGGCAGAGAAAAAGCAGAGGCAGGTGAAAAGTCTGCCGGAACGGGTGAAACCTTGGTGGGTTTGCGGAGCTTTTTTGGCGCAGCAATCCGCTTTGCGCTTCCGGTCCTCGCAGGAATCCTTCTTTCCGGTATTCTGCTGATCCCATCGGCTGCCGCCTTGTTCGGCGGCAGCGGCGAGGGCGGACGCGGCACCGCAGCGGGCGGCATCGCAGGACTTTTTACCGATCCGGCGATGTGGAAACCGCAGTTTCTGATCCTGCGTCTCTGCTACACGCCGTATGGCATTGGCCTCTCCGCATTTGCGGGGGTGGCGCTTTTGGGCAGAGTGATCGGAAAGAGCCGGTTGCGTGAGAAACTGTTGTCCTTCCTTTTGCTGGTATTCTTTTGTATTCCCCTGTTCGGCTATCTGCTGAACGGCGGCCTGTACAGCAAAGATAAAGTATTCATCCGTTTCTTCCGGTCCTCTGTGCAGAAGTCGGGCTTTATGTGGAAAACCAGCTTGTCCGGAAGCGGGAGTGTGGAAAAAATCGAAGCACCGGGAATTTTAAGCGCAAAGTCATGACAGAGCTGCGAGAATTGCTTCCGTACCTCATAGTTCTGATTCTGATGTGGAATGCAAAGCAAGAGACATACTTTGAACCATACTGGCATCTCGGCATACTGGATGTGATTTGTGTGACTGCGTGCTATCTGGCATGGCGGTGGTTTCCGGCAAAAAAACGGCTGCGGGGCAGAGAGCTTCCGTTTCTGCCGCTCGTCTTTAGTGCTGTGATTCTTGCATTTGCCGGAAAAGCAATCAATCAGGAAAAGCATGTGATGATCCCGCGTAAAACGTATGAAGCTCTGACGGACAGCAAGATTGCAGCGGCAATCCGCGAGATCCGTGCGGAGGATCCCGGCTGGTACCGTATGGAGCAGTATGGAGACGGCGGACAGAACCTTGCGAACGTCAACCGGATATGGGATATTGGACAGAATGTTTCGACGATTTATTCCTCGGCATACAATGCAGAATATAAGAAATTCCGGGACGAGACGTATGGGATTAATGAAGCCTTCCGCAACCGCATGATGCAGACGGTTTCCGATGATCCGCTGTTCTGGCAGCTCATGGGCGTGAAGTACATTCTGGCAGAAACACGGCCGGAAGGGTATGAACTGTACCGGGATTACGGGGACTTTCAGGTTTATCGTGCCATATCCGCAGCGCCGGTTGCCTACGTGACAGACCAGGTGGTTTCCGAGACGGAATACAAATCATTACCTTATCCGCAGAACCAGGAAATACTGGAGACGGCAGCCGTGATCCCGGATCAGGAAATGCGGAAGACAACAGCGGCAATCCCGGATCAGGAAAAATCGGCGGAATCTGTGGATAATTTCAGAGCCGCTGCAGATTCAGATACAAAGAATGGTTCTGTAGGACCCTGTTTCACAGTTGTTTTCAGAAAGTGAACCTTGAAATTCCAGAGACCGATCAGGAAGATCTGCGCATTCAGAAGACAGCGGACGGATATGAGATTGAGACGAAAAATCCGTGACCGTCTCAGCAACGCTGCCGGGTGCCGCAGAGGGAGCGACGCTGCTCGCCGTTTCTTTCGAGGTGGAGAATCAGAAAGCGAGTCATGATATGTTCATCCGCATCAACGGCCAGACCAACCGCCTGACCGGCATCAACCATACGTATGCCAATGGGAATACACAGTTTAACTATCTTGTAACGATGAAAGAAGATGGAACTGCATTCATTCGGATGGGAAAAGGCCATTATATCCTGAAAAATTTTGAGACATGGACTGGTATGGCACAGCCGTTGGAAAAAACGGAGCAGCTGTACAGTCAGGCGGTTACCCTGATTGGCGGAACAACAGCAACATACGGCGGCGACGGCATCACAGGCGTGGTTTCCGCGGAAAGAGACGGATACCTCATCACCAGCATTCCATACGATGAAAATTTTGTGCTGAAAGTGGATGGGAAAGAAACAATGCTGTTCCGCGCAAACACGGCATTTCTCGGCGCAAAAATCCCATCAGGCGAGCACAAAATTGTTCTTGTGTACCATGCGCCCGGACGGGCGGCTGGCAGTTGGTGCAGCCTGATGGGAGGAATGCTGGCACTCATCCTTGTGATCTGTGAAAAAAAGAAACAGCAAAACGGCAGCGAACGGGCAGGAGAGAGCAAAATGTTGCAAAAACAGCGGAAATATTATATCATCAGAGTGTAAAAATAGTTGTAGTGACACTTGGTGGAATGGAGCATATCTTTACAGCCGCAGGAAGAACTGGCAGCGTTTGCCCGGTTTGGAAACGCCGTTGCAAGCCTTTGTGTGGAGAAAAAAGGTGCTAGAGCGTGTCTGAAAAATCATTTCCGCAATCTGCAAGCTCCACTTTGCGGTATATTTTACCCTCATTCGGTTGCCGTAGCCCGCTACGCCGCCCTTATTCGGATAAAATCTCCACGAACTGGGACTCGCAGCTCACGAAATGATTACCGGGGCCGGTCTGAATACGACGCAGGATGAAGTACATTTCCTTCCGTTCTGGGAAAATGGCGTCCGTTTCTTCACGATCGAAGGACCAAATAAAGAAAAAGTGGAATTCAGCCAGTATTTGTAACGATTCCAAGCCATGCGAAATGGAAGAAAAATCGCGAATCATGCTTGCATGAATATCCGTTTGACCAGCAAAGCCTCTGCCGGAAAGCAAAATTTTTGCCCGGCAGAGGCTTTTTTACTTACTCTGAAACAAATACTACCGGATAGTCAAAAAAGCGCAAATTATCCCTATAGAGTAAAGGAGATGCAAAATTTATCTGCAGTTACAAAAACGGGGTGGAGTTTTTATGGAAACAGGGCAGGAAATCATTGTGCTTTCTGCACGTGAGTGGTAAAATAGAATAGATAATATATAATCTGTTTTGAATAAAAACAGGATATTTTAGATAACATATAATCTGTAACAAGAAGGGGAAAAAATGGAACAATTTATATGGGAAACTCCGGAAGAACTGGATCAAAAACTTGCGCAGCGAGTGAGAAAAATCAGAAAGAGACGTTCAATTACGCAGGAAAAATTAGCATCTATAAGCGGAGTGAGTTACGGCTCAATCAAAAGATTCGAAACGACAGGACAAATTTCCCTGTTATCTTTAACGAAAATTGCAATCGCACTGGATCTTGCAGATGAGCTCAGAAATATTTTCACGCAGGTACCGTATAAAGATATTCAGGAGGTTATCAATGAAACAAGATAAAGTACTGCAGGTGTGTTATGAGGATCAAACGGTGGGAACATTAGCTATGACGGCAGACCACAAAGTGGCATTTCAGTACAGTGATGAATGGCTGGAAACCGGATTTTCGATCAACCCATTTTCATTGCCTTTGCAAAAACAGGTATTTGTTCCAGTTAAGGATCATTTTGAAGGATTATTTGGGGTTTTTGCGGACAGTCTTCCAGATCATTGGGGCAGATTACTGTTGGATCGCCTGTTACGGGCACATAAACAAAATCCGGATGAACTGACCGTACTGGATCGTCTGGCGATTGTGGGCACATCGGGGATGGGAGCGTTGACATATCACCCGGAAAAGAATTTTCCAGAGGAGCAGAGCAGTGCAGATCTGGACAAACTGGCGGAAGAGTGTCAAAAGATACTGAATACAGAGTATTCGGATAAACTGGACGAATTGTATCTGCTGTGAGGTACCAGCGGCGGAGCAAGACCTAAAATCATGACAACCATTGATAATGAAGAATGGATTATCAAATTTCCAGCGCATGTGGACGGAAAAGATGCAGGAAAAATGGAATATGACTATTCCTGCTGTGCCAAGCCTTCGGAATTATGATGAGTGAAACGAGATTGTTTCCATCAGAAAAATGTAAAGGATATTTTGGAACTAAAAGGTTTGACAGGAGAAACTGTTTGAAAGGGAAAAAGAAAGTGCACATGTTGACGACAGCTGCAATTCTGGAATTGGATTTTGAGCAGCCAAGTCTGGACTATCATGGATTAATGAAACTGACAAAAATCATGACACGCAATTGCGATGAAGATGTTGAAAATATGTTCCGCCGAATGTGTTTCAATGTTTTTGCACATAACAGAGATGATCATTCGAAGAACTTCACGTATTTGTACGAAGCAGACGAAGATAAATGGCATTTAAGTCCGGCATATGATCTTACTTACAGTAATACGTATTATGGCGAACATACTACGTCAGTAGATGGAAATGGAAGAAATCCAGGCAGAAAAGAGTTACTGGCGGTAGGAACTGGTGCAGGGATGAAAAAGACAAGGTGTGAAGAGATCATAGACGAAATTGAGAAAAAAGTAAAGGAAATGTTGGAAGAATATCTTTTGGGTAAGTGATTCTCTTTGCATTCAAAAAATTTTAAACAGCAAGTTATTAACAGTTAAATAAAAAAGAGTTGCCAGACAAATGAACACTATAAGTACCTTGCTACGAGTTTTATTTTCGTAGCAAAGTACAAGATAGTACAGAGATAAAAATATGTCTCATTTGTCGTTTAACTCTTCACATTGCGCTTTTATTTCTTCTATCGAATCCTTCAATAACTTTAATCTGGCAGGCTACTTTCTAAACAAAGTCGTCCCCATCCCACCCGCCTGTTCGGGTATTCGCTCTCGGATGCGATGGGTTTTGCGCCTGCGATGAGATAAGCTTTCAGCTTTTCACCATATAAAAACGGGTCATTTCCGCGCAGAATACCCCATTCCATCATAAGAGCGGCGCTTCCCGATACAAAAGGCGTGGCAAACGAGGTGCCGGTGAAGGAAGCATAGCCGCCGCCGGAACGGGGAGCTGGGATATTGACACCCGGGGCGGCGAGATCAGGTTTAATTTCGTGGAGAATACGGGTATAGCCGCGGCCGGAGAAGCTGGCATAGGAGGAAAGGCGGGGATCGTAGGCACCGACCGTGATGGCGGAGCGGGCGGTGGAAGATGGTGAGTGTGGTGTCGGCAGTGGGGAGAAGAAGCGTGTCTGTGAACCGACGGCGTTTCCGCCGGGAAGCCAGAGGTCAAAGGAACCGGAGATCAGGCGGCCGGGGGTGAGACGCAAGGTCCAGATGCCGTTTTCGACGGACAGATGGTTTCCTGCGCCCTGAAAGGTCAGGTAAATTTCCTGCGCCTGGCTGTAGGGGGATGCATGCCATAAAACAGGAGAAGTTCTGTCGGACCAAGCGTCAGACGCGCCGTGCCGAGGACAGGAGAGAGCGTGCCGGAGCGGATGCCGCCGGGGGAAATCAGTTCGATCGAGATTTCATCCCCATAAACCTTCCAGATCTGGAGACTGAACGAGGATTCATAAGCACCGACCTGAAATTCAACGGAGACAGCGCGGTCAGCCGTTGCCGAGACCGCAGACGTCGCAGCCGGATCAGATGTCGCACGGACTGTTTGCGTCTGACCGGACGACTTGCGATCCGACTTTAGGTTCCCGGCATAATGGCGTCCGGTATCCCCTTCATTTCCTGCCCCGATACAGATCACGTTCTGCCCTAAATTTGACACTGCATTCAAATACGTTTCAAGTAAGGAATCCCCGCTGTGCGAACCGTAATTATTCCCGAAGCTCAAATTAATCACAAGCGGCCGCTCCACCAGAAGTGCATATCTTACGCAGAAATCCACCGCCTGCAGCAATTGCGATGTCCGCGGCAGATCCGCCGGATCAGGATTCCCAAGCTTTACGACCACGAGTGTTGCTTCCGGTGCCACGCCCTGCATGGCCGCATCTGCCGAGGATCTCCCATTTCCCGCTGCGATTCCGAGCACCGCTGTCCCATGCCCCGTCACATCGCGGGACGGCACGAGGGCAAACCGTTCTTCCGGCGTAGAAGATGCAAGTGCCTCATTGATCTGCTGCCGTGTATATACCGACCCAAGAACATACCCCATCGGAGGATTCCCCGGAATCGTCTGATCCCATAAAATTGCAATTCGGCTTGTCCCGTCCGGTGCGCAGAAATCAGGATGCGCATAGTCCACGCCTGAATCAATGCATGCAAGCAGCACCCCATTCCCAGACAGACCCATAATCCCCTCCTGCACAGGCGTAATACAGGATATGCTCCGCACAAATGCATCTGCGAAATAAAGTAATTTCGGTTTCTCCAGATAGGTAATCTGCGGCAGTCCTGTCACGTAATCCATCAGGGACTCCGGAACCAGAAGAATGGCATACGAAAACAGCAGCAGCGTCACACGAACTCCCTGCTCCTCCAGAAAAGCCAGGTCTCCCTGATACTGTACAATTACTTCCCATGTTTTGCTGTAAGAGTTATAACCTGCCGAAAGCTCCGGCACACGCCGCCGTTCGACTTCCGTTGCGGCCAGCGCAAGGTTCAACAGGTTTTCCCTTTTTTGATCAATCATTACAAAAACTCCGTCCAAAATGTTGTTAAAATCTATTCCGCTTTTCTTGGAAATATGATATAATCGCCATCGTACAATAGGGGTACAGATCTGCTTTTTGGAGTGCATCGAAAAATGGTTTTACGATGCCGCCTGGCGGGTCTTTACTATTTTACGCGAAATGCTTTTGCATTGAAGGGAGAGAACATGAAAATTATCATTGTGGGCTGCGGAAAAGTCGGAGCCGCACTGACCGCCCAGCTGAGCCGCGAGGACAACCTTGTGACGGTCATCGACACAGACAGTATTGTCGTCCGCAACGTCTCCAACACCTACGACGTTATGGGAATTGTAGGAAACGGAGCAAGCTATCAGGTGCTTCAGGAGGCGGATATTGAGCATGCGGATCTGATGATTGCCGTAACCAAAAGTGATGAAATGAACCTGCTTTGTTGTGTCATCGCCAAACAGGCAGCAGACTGTCACACCATCGCCAGAGTTCGAAATCCGATGTATCGGGAGGAGAGAGATTTATCCGTAAAAAGCTGGGTCTGTCCATGATCATCAACCCGGAGCACGCGGCCGCCATGGAAATGGCAAGACTGCTGCGGTTCCCATCTGCGATTGAGATCGACAGCTTTTCCCGCGGAAGAATCGAAATGCTGCGCTTTAAAGTGCCGGAAACATCGAAAATTGTCCATATGTCGCTGCGTGAGCTGGCCGGAGCGCTTCAGTACAGTCTGCTGGTCTGTGCTGTTGAGCGAAACGGCGAGGTTTACATACCGGATGGAAATTTTGTGATCCAGGCAAAAGACAGCCTTTCCATCATTACCACACCGCAGAACGCAGAGAGCCTGTTTAAGAAAATTGGTGTTCATACAAACAAGGTACACAATACGATGATCGTTGGCGGCGGTGAAATTACGTATTATCTCGCAAAATCACTGGCAAATATGAACGTCGATGTCAAGATTATCGAGAAAAATAAGGATCGCTGTGAGGTTTTAAGCGAAGCACTGCCGGATGCAACCGTTATTTACGGTGACGGAAGTGACCAGGAGCTCTTAAAAGAAGAGCGCATCCAGAATATGGATTCCTTTGTGGCCTGCACCGATATGGATGAGGAAAACATCATTCTGTCGCTGTATGCGAAAGAGAAGGTATCCTCAAAGGTTGTAACGAAAATCAACCATCTGGAATTTAATGATGTTATCCACAGCCTGAACCTGGACAGCCTGATCTACCCGAAACACATCACCGCAGAGTACATTCTGCAGTATGTCCGGGCAATGAAAAACTCCATCGGAAGCAACGTTGAGACGCTGTATAAGCTGATGGAAGACCGTGTGGAGGCTCTTGAGTTTATCGTGAACCAGAATTGCCGTATGATCGGCATCCGTCTGCAGGATATGAAAACACGGCCAAACCTTCTGGTAGCAGCGATTAACAGACAGGGAAAGGTCATCATTCCGGGTGGACAGGATTCCTTTGAGGCAGGAGATTCCGTCATTATCGTAACAACGGAAACCGGTCTTCAGGATATCCATGAGATTCTGGCAGAGTAACGGGGGAAGCGGATTATGAACTATAAAATGATTCGTTTTGTCATCAGCTGGGTGCTGAAAGTGGAAGGTATGCTGATGCTGCTTCCGGCGCTGGTCGGAGCCATGTATCAGGAAAAGACAGGCTTTGCGTATCTTATCTGGGGACTGCTCTGCGTTGCGGCCGGTCTGATCCTCTGCTTCAGAAAACCGTCCAATATGGAAATCTATTCCCGCGACGGATTTGTCTGCGTTTCGTTAAGCTGGGTTGTCCTTGGTGTTTTCGGAGCGGTGCCGTTTGTAATTACGGGGGAAATTCCGTTTTATATCAATGCGCTGTTTGAGATCGTTTCCGGTTTCACAACGACAGGAGCCAGCATTTTGAGCGATGTGGAAGCACTTTCACATGCCAGCCTGTTCTGGAGAAGCTTTTCTCACTGGATTGGCGGTATGGGCGTTCTTGTGTTCATTCTTGCATTGCTTCCGATGAAGGGCGGTTCCGTCATGAACCTGATGAAGGCAGAGAGCCCGGGACCGACCGTTTCCAAATTTGTTCCGAGAGTGCGCGGAACCGCTAAAATTCTGTATCAGATTTATCTTGGCATGACACTTTTTACCATTGCTGCCCTGCTGCTTTCCGGCATGAAGACATTTGATTCTGTCACACTCGCCATGGGTGCTGCCGGAACCGGAGCTTTGCCGTGTTGAACAGCGGTTGTGCAGTGTACACACCACTGCAGCAGTGGATTCTGACAATCGCCATGATTGCTTTCGGTGTGAATTTTAACTTTTATTATCTGATGCTGTGCAAAAAGGGAAAGGCCGCCATTTCATCCCAGGAGGTAAGAGCGTATTTTCTGATTATCCTTCTGGCAGGAGGCGTGATTTCCTGGAATACCTATCCGATGTACCATTCCATCGGTGAGACAGTACGGACCGCCTTTTTCCAGGTCGGATCGATTATCACGACAACGGGTTATTCCACGACGGACTTTGACCTCTGGCCGGAGCTGTCAAAATGTATTCTGGTGATGCTGATGTTCATCGGAGCCTGTGCCGGTTCAACGGGAGGCGGAATCAAGGTTTCGCGAATCCTGATCCTCTTAAAAACCGTGAAAAAAGAGCTTGGTTCGATCGTACATCCGCGCAGTATCAAACGCATCCGTTTCGACGATCACCCGGTAGAGCATGAGGTTCTGCGGGCGATCAACGTATTTTTGATTGTTTATCTGGTGATCTACAGCTTTTCCATGCTGATCATCAGTATTGATGGATTTTCCTTCGAGACAAACTTCACGGCAGTTGCCGCAACACTGAACAACATCGGACCGGGTCTTGACCAGGTAGGACCGACCAGTAACTTCTTTGGATACGGTCCGGTTTCCAAGCTGATTCTGATTTTTGATATGCTGGCAGGCCGTCTGGAACTGTTTCCGATGCTGATTCTTTTCTATCCGTCTACCTGGAAGAAGAGAGGATAAAGCGGTTCACCGGGAAGAAAAGGGACTTTGCGTCGGCGGGAAACTGCCGGGAGCAGAAGGAAAAGAAAAAATGGTTACGATTCACAGGGGTTTCCAAAAAAACAGAAAGACGGAATAAAGTCAGGGTGCATTTCCTGACCACAGGCAGAAAGGAAGGAACTTATGAGTAACTGGGAAAAGAATGTAAGAAAAGTTGTGCCGTATGTACCGGGCGAGCAGCCGCATGAGGCTGACATGATTAAGCTGAATACGAATGAGAATCCGTATCCGCCGTCACCAAAAGCCGCAGAGGCGATCAGACGGGTAGCAGAAGAGGATACCCTCCGTCTCTATCCGGATCCGACCGCGGCAGAACTGGTGCAGGCGATTGCGGATGTCTACCACGTAAGCCCGAAGCAGGTTTTTGTCGGCGTTGGTTCGGATGATGTTCTGGCGATGGCGTTTATGACGTATTTTAACTCTGACAAACCGATTCTTTTCCCGGACATTACGTATTCCTTCTACGATGTCTGGGCGGAGGAATTCCGCATTCCGTACGAGCAGATCCCGCTCGATGAAAATTTCTGCATTGTGCCGGAGCAGTATTTTGCAGAGAATCATCCAAATGGCGGAATCGTGTTCCCGAACCCGAATGCACCGACGGGTGTGGAGCTTTCGCTTTCTGCGATCGAATCGATATTACAGAACAACCCGGATGTGGTTGTAATTGTGGATGAGGCATATGTGGATTTCGGAGCAGCCACTGCGCAGCCGCTGCTGGAAAAATATGAAAACCTGCTGGTTGTGCAGACAACATCAAAATCTCGTTCGCTTGCCGGCATGCGCATCGGCTATGCAATCGGAAATGAGAAGATGATTTCGTATCTGAATGATGTGAAATATTCCTTCAATTCGTATACCATGAATCAGACCACGATCGCAGCCGGAGCCGCAGCGATCCGCGATGTGGAATATTTCCGCAAGACGGTGAAAAAAGTGATGGAAACGAGAGAGTGGTCGAAGGAGGAGCTGAAAAAGCTGGGATTTTCTTTCGAAGATTCGAAATCGAACTTTATTTTCGCAACGCACAAAAGCGTACCGGCCGGGAAGATTTTTCAGGCACTCCGGGAACGCCATATCTATGTGCGGTATTTTGAAAAACCCCGTATTGACAATTATCTGCGTATTACGATTGGTACGCGGGAAGAAATGCAGACGCTGTTTGACTTTTTGAAAGATTACTTAAAAGAGGGATGAAACAGCAAAAAATATAAAACAGAAGAAGAGTATCTGCAGAGGAGCAGAAGAAAATTTTAAAGGGGGACTGCCGTCGGAATCAGCCATGAGATCCGGCGGCAGTTTTAGAAGGTATTTGGGTATGAACAAAGAGAAGAAAGAAGTAGTAAAGGTAAATCAGATTACGGAAGGTGTTATCTGGCAGCAGATTCTGATCTTTTTCCTGCCGATTCTGTTCGGAACGTTTTTCCAACAGCTTTACAACACGGCGGATGCCATGATTGTCGGACACTTTCTTGGAAAACAGGCACTTGCGGCGGTCGGCGGAACGACAGGTACACTGATCAATCTGCTGGTCGGATTTTTCGTCGGCCTTTCGAGTGGTGCGACAGTTGTTATTTCACAGCATTACGGAGCCAATAAAGAGGACAAGGTTCAGTGGGCAGTGCACACTTCTATTGCCTTTTCCATTCTCGGAGGTATTGTGCTGACAGTAGTCGGCATTGGCTGTTCGAGATGGATGCTCGATCTGATGAACACGCCGGATGATGTTGTAAATCATGCGCTGATTTATATGCGTGTCTATTTCCTTGGAACCATCGGAAACCTGATTTACAACATGGGTTCCGGTATTCTGCGTGCAGTCGGCGATTCGAAACGTCCGCTGCTGTATCTGATCATCTGCTGTATGACCAATATCGCGCTTGACTTTTTATTTGTTGTCGGTTTGCAGATGGGTGTTATGGGTGCGGCGCTTGCGACCATTCTGTCTCAGATCATCAGTGCGGTTCTTGTTATGGGCTCTCTGATGCGGACCAAAGACATTTACCGGCTTCATCTGCGGAAAATCAGCATTGACTGGATTATGCTGAAACGAATTGTCCGCATTGGTTTTCCGGCAGGCGTACAGTCGATTCTGTACTCGGTATCGAACGTGATCATTCAGTCTGCTGTCAACTCGCTGGGAACCAACAATGTGGCTGCGTGGGCAGCTTACGGAAAGGTGGACGGTCTTTTCTGGATGATGATCAATGCGCTCGGTATTGCGGCGACAACCTTTGTCGGTCAGAACTACGGTGCGAAAAAGATGGATCGTGTACACCGCGGTGTGCGCACCAGCATGATCATGGCATTCCTGATGACGGGTCTGATGGTTGTGTTTATGTGGTTTATCGGTGATACACTGATTTCTCTGTTTACCACAGATACGGCGGTGCGTGAAATCTGTCACGGACTGATCCATTTCCTGGTTCCGACCTTCTTTACCTACATTTCCATCGAAATCCTTTCCGGTGCACTCCGTGGTGTCGGAGATGCATGGATTCCGATGTTTATCACCGGAATAGGAATCTGCGGTGTGCGTATCGTGTGGATGACGGCAGTTCTGCCGCATTTCCACTCCTTAAAAGGAGCAGCCTTCTGCTATCCGCTGTCGTGGGTGATCACAACGATTGCGTATTTTATTTATTACCTGTTCTTCAGCCAGCTGAGTAAGCGGAAAGAATTGAGGAGTATCTAACAGAATGTTCAAACTGTATTAACAAAACTGTGCTATCATGAAAATATCAGTGTCAAAAGGTCAAAAAACCGATGCAGGAGGATTTTTGAACTCGGGACACGGCAAAAAATGAGTAAGTAGCCATTTTTCAAAGAAAAATGAGCGGATTACAAAGGAAAGACAGGTGGAACGTAAGATGGTAAGTGAAAAAGTAACGATTGTCAATCCGTCAGGTCTGCATCTTTTAAACGCGGTAAATTTGTCAAACAGTGTAAGCCGGTACAAATCTTCCATGTCGTTTACCTATGAAAACAATGGGATGCAGGGAACGGTTAATTTAAAGAGTATTTTGAGTATCGTAAGCTGCAGGAATCAAGCAGGGAGAACCATTGAGATACTGCAG